>ERZ890510.109-NODE-109-length-68525-cov-6.546575_pt1 | contig 68525 bp, 71 predicted proteins | sample MGYA00521265_ERZ890510 | MGnify/ENA primary metagenome ERZ890510 (study PRJEB32303, sample SAMEA104408624) | aquatic metagenome | biome: Brackish water; feature: Chemocline; material: water | place: Baltic Sea | collected 2014-10-26T21:54:00 | depth 110 m ... | reverse complement strand
CCCAGCCCTGCAGCGCCGAGCGCGTAGCCGCGGGATCGGCGCCCAAGGTCAGACGATACGACGCCTTCCAGACCGGAACCTCGACGATGTAGGCGACGCGCACGGTGCGCTTGCCATTGCCGCGCGCCGACAGTTCGATGGTGCGCGCATCCTTGGCGTGGTTGCCCTGGATGGCGATCAGGGCATGGCCGACCTTGTCGCGCAGTGCCGGATCGGCGAACTGCAGGTTCTCGGCATCTTCAAGGATGAACTGCACCAGGCCGCGCTCGGTGAACAGGGTGATGCGCGTGCGGCTGGTCGTGCCCTTGTTGCCGCCGAGCGCAACGGTGTCTTCCTGGACCGAGACAATGCGGCCCGAGATGGCGCGGCTGCCGCCGACGGTGACCTGCGCGCCCTTCAGGGTCGCCAGCAGCTCGGCCGGCGATCCGAGCGAGGCCTGGTCGAACGGTAGGTCCCTGAAGGCCTGGGCGAGCGGCTCGCGTCCCGGCAGGCTGAGGCCGCCGACGCTGCCCTTGTCGTCGTAAACCACCAGGCTTTTGAGTACATCGTCGACCTGCTGCAGCGAGACCGTGAGCTTCAGCGTCGCATCGCCGTCGACGGTGGCTTCGTATTCGAAGTAACCCATTCCCCCGGACGACAGCATCACCCGCTTCAGGGCAAGATCCTGGGCGGCGACAAGGCCCGGAAACGAAAGAAGGCCCAACAGGACAAGGCTGGTCAGAAAGCGATGCATGAGGCCTCCCCGGCAATGCACGCGTACCGTGAGGGCGGACTATGACGCAACCGGGGCGGCGGTGCGACGAATCTACGAGAGTGCGTCTTTCAGGGCCTCGAACGGCAACAGCACGCATTCGTGCCGTGCCTTGTGCGCCTTGACCGGGATGAAGGCCGAGAATGGCTCGGCAGCGTTACCTTCCGCGCGACCGATCGCCCGCTCGGCATCGTGACGCATTTCGGCAATTCCGGCCGCGTCACGACCGACCGCCGCTGCCGCCAAGGCCGAGGCCGAGGCCTGACAGAGCAGGCAGCCGCGCACCTGATGGGCGATCTCTGCGATCCGTCCCTGGCCGTCGAGGAGGACATCGATGGTCACCCTGTCGCCGCACAACGGATTGTCGCGGCGTACCGACTTGGTCGGCGCCGCCAGTTTGCCTGCCCCGGTCCTGGCCTTTGCAAGTGCCACGATCCGGTCCTGGTAGAGCTGGTCGCTCATCGCAGGGTCCGGGCGGCGTGGCGCACGCCGGTCAGCAGGGCGTCGATGTCGGTCCGGTCGTTGTACGGTGCCATCGAGACCCGGGTCGTGCCGTCGAGATCGAAGCGGTCCATCAGCGGCTGGGCGCAATGATGGCCGGCACGCACGGCAACGCCGAAGGAATCCAGCGTCTGGGCGACGTCGTGTGGGTGCACGCCATCCAGCATGAACGACACGACGGGATAGCGGTTCTGCAGCCCGGCCGGGCCGAAGATCCGGGTGCCATCGATCTTCTGCAAGCCATCCATCAGCTGCTGGACCATCGTCATTTCGTGGGCATGCGCCCCCGTCCAGTCCAGCGCCATCATCCACTTGCAGGCGGCACCGAGGCCGATCGCAGGCCCGATCGGCGGCGTGCCGGCCTCGAAGCGGCGCGGCGGCGGCGCCCAGGTCGTCTCCGCCAGCGTAACGCGGCCGATCATCGAACCGCCGCCCATGAAGGGCGGCATGGCCTCCAGCAGCTCGGCCTTGGCCCACAGCACGCCGATGCCGTTGGGCCCATAGGATTTGTGCCCGGCGAAGACATAGAAATCGACGCCAAGCGCGGCCAGGTCGATCGGGCCGTGGGGTGCACGCTGCGCGCCGTCGAGCATGACCCTGGCGCCGACAGTCCTGGCGGCAGCAACGACGGCGCCGACATCGACCATCGCCCCGGTCACATTGGAGACGTGAGCGAGAGAGATCAGCTTGGTCCTGGGTGAAAGAAGCCCCGGCAATTTGTCGAGGTCGATACGGCCATCCAGCGTCACCGGGATCATGTCGAGCTCGATGCCGGCGCGGGAACGCAACATCTGCCACGGCACGATGTTGGAATGGTGCTCCAGTTCCGACAGCAGGATGCGATCGCCGGGCTTCAGGAGGGAACCGTAGGAATAGGCCACGAGATTGATCGCCGCGGTGCAGCCGCCGGTGAACACGACCTCCAGCGGCGGAACGCCCAGGAACGCCGCGACGTCGACGCGTGCGTTCTCGTAGGCGTCCGTCGCCCGCTCGGCGAGGCGATGCACACCCCGTAGTACGTTGGCACGGCCGGTGGTCTCGTAGGTCCGCACGGCATCGAGCACGGCGTCAGGCGTCTGCGCCGATGCGCCATTGTCGAGATAATGGACCGGCTTGCCGTCGATCATCTCTGCCAGAATCGGGAATTGTCCGCGAACAGCGGCACCGTCGAAACTCATGCCGGGCTCCGCGCCCGCCAGGCCGTCAGCGCCTCGGGTGTATCGATATCGGTGATCGCCGCCTCGCCGGCCATCTCGACCTCGCAAACCAGATCGGCATGCTCGCCAATCAGGTGCTTGGCACCGCTGTCGCCGGACAGGACGGCCATTTCAGGAAAAAACCGCCGCGCCCACAGTACCGGGTTGCCGCGCTTGCCGCCGACCGTGGGCACGCAAATGGCGCGCCCTTCGACAGGACTGAAGGCTGCGATCAGCCGGTTGAGCAGGCCGGATCCGACGCCAGGCATGTCGCCGAGCTGAACAACGGCTGCGTCGATGTTGGTGCTGAGTGCCGCAATGCCGGTTCGCACCGACGTGCTGAGACCTTCGGCAAAATCGGGATTGGTGACGAAGCGCAGGCGCGACCGACCGGGAATGGCGCTCTCTATTGCGGCTCTCACCTCGCCTGCCATGTGGCCCAAAACCACCGTGATCTCGACGGCTTGCGACTCGAGCGCGGCCTTCACGGCATGGACAACCAAAGCCTCGCCCTTGGCATCGGCCAGCATCTTGTTGGGGCCGCCCATCCGTGTCGACCGGCCGGCCGCCAGCACAAGGACCGCGACGCGCGGCGCCTGCTGCGGACCCTCGCTTTCCGACGGTTCATCGTCGCGCGGCTGCGGCCGGCTCGCGATCTCGGCCAACAGGCCACCGGCGCCCATCCTGACGATCTCTGCCCGGCCGACGGTCAACCCCGCGGCGAGCCGTTCCAGCACCATGTCGAAGCCGTTGTATTTCGGTGACTTCGCGCACCCCGGAAGGCCAAGCACAGGCTTGCCGTCGAGTTCGGCCGTCAGCAGCAGATTGCCGGGATCCACCGGCATGCCGAAATGATGGATCTCGCCGCCGGCCTCGGCGATGCCGAGCGGCACGACGTCGTGACGATCCACGATCGCCGACGCGCCGGCGATCAGGAAGAGATCGCAACCTTCCGCCTTCAATTCCTTCAACGCCCCCGCGATGGCTTTGGCGTCGTGCGCGACGCGGCGTTCGCCATTCAAGCTGCTGCCAAGGGAAGTCAGGCGCTTGGTCGTCGTGCCGACCGCCTTGTCGAGTACCTTGTCGCGCGTGCCCGGCAGCTTTGTCTGCACCAATCCGGCCCGCATCGCCCGGAACGGCGCCACCGAGATGAGCGGTCGATTGGCGGAATGTGCGACTTCGACCGCACGATCCACCGCGGCGCGTGGTGCTCCATAGGGAATGATCTTCACCGTCGCCACCATCTGGCGCGGCTCGACGCGCGCGAAAGGCGGCACCGTGGCCACGGTGACCGACTCGTCGAGTTCGTTCAGCGCGTCGATACGTTCATGATCGACGACCGCCAAACCCGCCGAGCTGGCAAAATGATTGCACCGCCCAGTGAAAGGTGCCGTGACTTCAATGCCTTCGCCGGCCAGAGCCTTGGCAACCGTCGCCGCCGCCTCGTCTTCATGGATGTCGTCGCGATCAAGTCTTGCGGCCACGATCGTCGCGGCACCGGCGGCCTTGAGTCTCGCGACGTCGCCGGCAGACAGCGTCCGGCCTTTGGCGAAATTGACCCCGCTCGAGCGCCAGCTATGGCCCAGAATGGCGCCTGTTGCTTCGTCGATGGGCGTCTCGCCGAATCTCACGCCGCGACCACCTTCGGGCCGGCCAGAGCCTCGAGCCGGCGCGCCCGCACCTCGACGATCTGGCCCAGGATGGACACCGCGATCTCGGCCGGTGACTTGGCGCCGATGTTCAGCCCGACCGGGCCGTGGATGCGGGCGAATTGCTCGGCGGAGATGCCTGCTTCGGTCAGCCGTTCCTGGCGCTTGGCGTGGGTTCTGCGACTGCCGAGCGCACCGACATAGAAGACGTCGGATCTCAGCGCGTATTCCAGCGCCGGGTCGTCGAGCTTGGGGTCATGGGTCAGCGTGACAACGGCGGTCGAGGAATCGAGGCCCATTTTCTCGAACGCTTCGTCGGCCCATTCCTGCATCACTTTTACACCGGGGAATCGGCTGTCGGTGGCGAAGGCGCGGCGTGGATCGATCACGGTCACGTCGAAATCCATCAGCGACGCCATCGGCGCCAGCGACTGGGCGATATGCACGGCGCCGACGATGATCAGTCGCGCCGGCGGGACGTAGACATTCAGGAAGATCTTCTGGCCACCGAGATCGACCGTCTCGCTGCGGCCGATCTCCATCGCCCGATGCGCCGCAGCCAGCAGCGTTGCATCGCTGGCAAGCGCGCCCTCCGCTCGGTCCGGATAGATCAGGGTTTCGCTGGCGTCGCTGAGGCGCGTCGCCAGCACCACAGCACGGCGCTCGACGCGGGCCGCCTGCAGGGCGGTGACTGTTTCGGCTTTCATCGGATCAACTCACTTTCTCGACGAACACCTGGACCTTGCCGCCGCAGGCAAGGCCGACATCCCAGGCTTGCTCGTCGGTGACGCCGAAATCGAGCAGCCGCGGCTTGCCATCGGCAATCGCCGCCAGGGCTTCCTTGACGACGGCCCCTTCGATGCAGCCGCCGGAGACGGAGCCGACCATCGCTCCCGACTCGTCAACGCCGAGCTGGCTGCCCACCGGACGTGGCGACGACCCCCAGGTGGTGATCACCGTGGCCACCGCGACCCCCTTGCCCGAATTTTTCCATTTGCCGACCTGGTCCAGCACATCGAGCGCGTCACTCATGGTCCCTACTCCTTGCGCAGTTCCGTTTGCCACGTGGCCAACCGCCTGTCGGCGCCGGGGGTAACCGCCCCGAGCGCCGCGATCAGTCCGGCCAGACTCTCGAGATTGTGCACCGGACGAAATTCATCGACATGGGGCAACATGGCCTTGTTGCCCTGAGACTTGGGTTCGTAGGCACCGTAGCGCAAGAGCGGGTTCAGCCAAACCAGGCGGGAGCAGGATTTATGCAGCCGCTCCATTTCCGTCTTGAGCCCGCTGCCGCCGTCGCGGTCGAGGCCGTCGGTTATCAGCACGACCACGGCGCCCTGCCCCAGCACCCGGCGCGACCACTTGTTGTTGAAATCGTGCAGCGACTGGCCGATGCGCGTGCCGCCCGACCAATCCTCGACCTGTCCCGATGCCTTTTGAAGTGCGATATCGATGTCGCGGTTGCGCAACGATCGGGTCACGTTGGTCAGGCGCGTGCCGAAGGTAAAGCAGTAAACCCGGTCACGGTCGTTGGTGATGGTGTGCATGAAATGCAAAAACATGCGGGTGTAGCGCGCCATCGAACCGGAAATATCGCACAGGATCACCAGTGGCGGCGGCCGCCGGCGCGGCTCGCGGCGGCGCAGTTCGGTCAGGCCTTCCGGCCGCAGCGCCCGGCGCAGCGAGGCACGAAAGTCCACCCGGGGTCCGCGTCGCGCTGCCCGGTATCGGCGGGTTCGCCGCTCCGGTACCGGCAGTCGCAGTCGCGAGATCGCGCGCAGCGCATCGTCGATCTCGGCCTGCGACATTTGCTCGAAGTCCTTGTGCTGCAGGACTTCGCGATCGGATACGGTGAAGGTCGCCTCGACTTCGACCTCCGGCGGCTCGTCTTCATCGACCGGTGCCTCTCCCCGGCCCGGCTGCAGCGCCTCCTGAAGTCGGCGGCTCAGTTGCTTGCGGTCGTCCTGATCGGCCGGCAACCCGACCTGCGGCAGCAGCATCTCCATCATCTTTTCCAGTAGCCGCGGATTGCGCCAGTAGACATGGAACGCCTGGTCGAAGATCTCGCGCTGGTCCCGGCGGTTCACGAACACCGAATGAAGGGTCCAGTAAAAATCGTCGCGCTTGCGCAGGCCCGCCGCTTCCACGGCTTCGATTGCCCGCAGGATCTGCCCCGGACCGACACGCAACCCCGCTGTCCGCAGCGTGCGGGCGAAATGCACGATGTTGGTGGCGAGCTTGCCTCCGCGTGGATCGGGGGCGGGATCGGGCAGCGAGTCCATCGCCTGGCGTCAGACCAGCGGCTGGGCGGCGATGTCGGACTTCACCTTGCGCAGGATTTCGGCCGCTTCCGAACCCTGCAGGCGCTGGATGTCGTCCTGGTACTTCAGCAGCACGCCCAGGGTATCGTTGATCGTCCGGGGATCGAGGTCGAGCGTGTTCAATTCCGACAGCGCCGTGGCCCAATCGATCGACTCGGCAACGCCTGGTGCCTTGAAGAGGTCGAGCTTGCGCAACTCCTGCACGAAGCCGACGACCTGACGCGACAAACGCTCACCCGCACCCGGCGCCTTGACCTTGAGGATCTCGAGTTCGCGTTTGAGGTCGGGATAGTCGACCCAGTGATAGAAGCAGCGGCGCTTCAGCGCGTCGTGGATTTCGCGTGTGCGATTGGAAGTCACGATCACGATTGGCGTTTGTGCAGCCTTGATCGTTCCGAGTTCGGGGATCGTCACCTGGAAGTCGGACAGGATTTCGAGCAGGTAAGCCTCGAAGGGCTCATCGGTGCGGTCCAGTTCGTCGATCAGAAGGATCGGCGCTCCTTCCGCGTGCGGGCTGAGGGCCTCGAGCAGCGGGCGGCGAATCAGGAACCGTTCGTCGAAAATATCGGCTGCCAGCTGACCGCGATCATGCACACCCTGCGCTTCGGCAAGCCGGATCTCGATCATCTGCCGTGCGTAGTTCCACTCATAGACCGCCGACGAGACGTCGAGCCCTTCATAGCACTGCAGGCGAATCAGAGGACGCTTGAGTGCCGTCGCCAGCACCTTGGCAATCTCGGTCTTGCCGACGCCCGCTTCGCCTTCGCAGAACAGCGGACGGCCAAGTTTCAAGGCGAGGTACAGAACCGTGGCGAGGCTGCGGTCGGCGATGTAGTCGCCGCTCTTCAGAAGATCGAGGGTGGCGTCGATCGATGCCGGCGTGGCGGAGGACATGCAACTCCTGGAGATACGCTGGAGGGATGGTGAGCCGCCAGTGTAGCGGATGGAGCCGTGCGCCGATATGGTAGGAATCGCCCGGAAATTCGGGCATCTGGGAGGCTGGTATGCAGGCGGAGTTGTTCAAGGGCCGGACGGCGGTCGTCACCGGCGGCGCACGTGGGATCGGTCTTGCCTGCGCGGCGAAAATCACCGCCGGCGGTGGCCGCGTCGCGCTTTGGGACCGCGACCTGGCACAGGCCGAGAAATCAGCGGCTGCCTTGGCGGGCGCGGTTGCCATCCAGGTCGATGTGACCAGCGAGGACTCGATCAACGACGCACTGGCCGCCACCGAGAAGCAGCTGGCACCGCCCGATGTGCTGGTGGCAAGTGCCGGCATCACAGGTCCAAATACCGCCGTCGCCGCCTACCCCGTCGATGCGTGGCGGCAGGTGATCGACATCAACCTCACCGGGGTGTTCCTCTGCAACCGGGCCGTGGCGGGCGGAATGGCCAAGCGCGGCTGGGGCCGGATCGTCAACATCGCTTCGGTCGCCGGCAAGGAAGGTAACCCCAACGCCTCAGCCTATTCCGCCTCCAAGGCGGGTGTCATCGGCTTCACCAAGTCTCTTGGCAAGGAACTTGCGACCACCGGCGTGCTGGTGAATTGCGTGGCACCAGCAGTGGTCAAGACCGAGCTGTTCAGCCAGATGACTGAGCAGCACATCCAATACATGCTGTCGAAGATTCCGATGAACCGCTTCGGCGAAGTGGACGAAGTGGCCGAGATGGTCGCGTGGCTGGCTTCCGGCCTCTGCACTTTCGCAACCGGTGCAACCTTCGATCTCTCCGGCGGGCGAGCAACCTACTAACGGCGGCCTATTGAAATGACCCTGCATACACTGACACTGACCGAACTTTCGGCCGGCCTGGCCGCGAAGCGCTTTTCATCGCGCGAGATCGCCGACGCTCTGCTCGGTCGCATCGCCAAGGCCAACGACAAGCTTCATGCCTTCATCGAGGTCTACGCCGCCGAGGCCCAGGCTTTGGCCGATGCTGCCGATCAGGCCCGTGCTTCGGGGTTCCCGCTCGGGCCACTCCATGGCCTGCCGATTGCCTACAAGGACCTCTGCGACATCGCCGGCAAAGTCGGCACCGGCGGCTCGAAGATGTTCGAGGCGCGGGTCGCGACCGAGACCTCCAACACGGTGGAACGCCTCACCGCAGCCGGCATGGTGCCGCTCGGCAAGCTGCATATGGTGGAATTCGCCTTCGGCGGCTGGGGTACCAATCCGCTGATGGGAGCACCCTGGAATCCATGGGACCTCGAGACCCATCGCATCGCGGGTGGCTCTTCGAGCGGCACCGGCGTTGCAGTCGCAGCTCGGCTGACGCCTGCCGGCATCGGAAGTGACACCGGAGGTTCGGTGCGTATTCCGTCGGCCTTCAACGGCCTGGTCGGCCTCAAGGCCACGTTCGGCCGTATTGGATTGTCCGGCACCATACTGTTGAGCTGGACGCTCGATTCGATCGGTCCGCTGGCGCGCTGCGTCGAGGACTGCGCGCTCCTACTGAATGCCCTCGCCGCCCCCGACCCGCGCGACCCGACGACACTCGGCCAGCCACTGGAGGATTTTACGCTCGCCACCCGGCCGGGCTCTATCGAGGGGCTACGGATCGCCATGCCGGATACCCGGCAGCTGCCGAACTTCATGCACGCCGACGTGGTCAAGTCCTGGCAAGCCGCGGGACGGACATTCGAGAGCCTCGGCGCCACGGTCGAGGCGGTGCGGCTCCCCGACTGGTTCTTCGACCTCTCGCGGCCGGCCGGGACGATCATCGCCTCTGAGGCCTATTCGCTTCATCGCGACTATATCGAAGACGCCCGCAAGGCGATCGGGCCCGGCGTGCGGGCGCGAGCACTGCAGGCCAAGACCCTGCTTCCCGGTGCCTATGCCGAGGAGTTGCGCAATATGGCCGAACGCCGCCAGGCGTTCGCCGAGTGGTTCCGACCTCACGACGCCATCCTGATGCCGACCATGGCCTTGCCGGCGATTCCGCTCTCCGAGGTCGATGAGACCTCGCCAATCCCGGGTTATCTGACACGTCCGGCGAACTACCTCGGCCTCTGCAGCCTCGCCATGCCGAGCGGTCAGTCGGCTGGCCTGCCGCTCGGCATTCAGATCGTCGGCAAGCCGTTTGCCGAGCGCGACGTTCTGAGATTGGGCAAGGCTTTCCAGGATGCGACGGATCATCACCGCCAGGCACCCGATCTCTCCACGCTGGGGCTCTGAGCGTCAGTCGCGCTGCGGCATGCCTTGCGGCACGATCGTCTCGACGATCGAGGCGTCGAGCGCCTCGTAGTCGTGATAGCCGATCGTGTCGTAGAGTTCCTGGCGCGTCTGCATCTGGTCGACGACGTTCTGCGTGCCACCGTCGCGTATGAGCGCGGTGAACAGTTTTTCCTGTGCCTTGTTCGCTACCCGGAGCGAGGAGACCGGCCAGATCACCATCCGGTAGCCCATCGCCTCGAACTCGCTGGCCGTGAAGAACGGCGTGCGGCCAAACTCGGTCATGTTGGCCAGCAGCTTCACGCCGGGCATCGCCGAGGCAAAGGCGCGAAACATCTCTGCGTTGTCCAGCGCCTCGGGGAAAATCGCATCGGCGCCGGCTTCGACGTATTTCCGGGCGCGCACCACGGCACCGTCGATTCCTTCACTTGCCGCTGCATCGGTGCGGGCGATGATGAACAGATCGCGGCGCGCACGTGACGCGGCATGAACCTTGGCGGCCATGTCGTCTGGATCGGCAAGCTTCTTGTTGTTGAGATGACCGCACTTCTTGGGAAGGATCTGGTCTTCGATATGGACCGCGGCCGCACCGGCTTCCTCGAAGGCACGAACCATATGCATGACGTTCAGCGCCTCGCCGTAGCCGGTGTCGCCATCGACCAGCAACGGCAAGCCCGATGCGCGGACGATCTGGCGGATGAAGAAGCAGACCTCGTCGACCGTGATGACGCCGAGGTCGGGCAGGCCCATGGACGCCGACATCGCCGCCCCGGACAGATAGAGCGCTTCGAAGCCGGTGGCCCGGGCCTGCAGTGCTGCCATGCCATTGTGGGCACCCGGCATCTGCACGATGCCCGGTCGGTCGAGCAGGGTCCGGAATCGCGTACCGGCTGATATCGCCGGCAAATCGGCGGCGACGAGATAAGGCATGGAGCTCTCCTCAGACCTTGGACGTCCGCCTGCCTTGCCAGCCGACCATGAGGCCTGCACCGACAACGACCGCCGTGCCGAGCCAGGTGTAGAAGTCCGGCACCTCGGCGAACATGAAGTAGCCTACGATGACCGAGCCTATCATCTGCGTGTAGTTGAATGGCGCCACGAAATTTGCCGAGGCGTAGGTCATGGCTTTGGCTACGCAGTAGTGACCCAGCGCCCCGAAAAGCCCCAGGGAACAGAGCAATGCCCAGTCGCTCCAGGCGGTGGGCATTTTCCAGACAAACGGCAGCCAAAGAGACATCAGGATCGCACCCAGCAGAACGCTGTAGAAAATCGACGTCGCGGGCTGATCGATCCCGGCCAGGCGCCGGATCAGGATCTGGTAGGTCGCGTAGCACATGGCACTGCACAGCAGCAGCACTGACGCCCACTGAAAGACCGCGCTGCCCGGACGGATCACGATCAGAACGCCGCAGAATCCGATGACCACGACGGCCAGACGGAACAAGGTGATGCGCTCGCCGAGCAGCGGCCAGGCAAGCAGCACGACGGCGAGTGGTGCCACGAAGGTAACGGCGATCGCCTCGGCGACCGGCACGTATTTGACCGCCGAAAAAAAGAACAGCGTCGAGAGCAGCATCATCACAGAACTCACGAACTGCGTGCCGATCCGCCGCGTGCGCAACAGGCCCAGTCCCATGTGCGGCCCGAATACCGCGGCTACCAGCACCAGGTGCGAAACGATGCGAAACCAGACGATCTGCTTGGGGTCATAGGTCTCGGCCAGGAGCTTGACGATCCCGTTCATGACCGGAAACAGGGCGCAGGCCGCGCACATGAAGAGTACGCCGAGCATGGGCCGGGATGACCGGCTCGGTGCCGTAATTCCAGCCATCGACGATCTTCAGCGGATGAAGCGTTCGAGGGCGCCCAGCAACAGCGTTCCCGCTGTCGCGATCACGATCAGCGAGGCGACGATCGAGGTGGCACGGCCGATCGCTTGCGAACGGCCGTCGCCGATGATCAGTCGGTGCGCGACCATCGACGCCATACCGATGGCCGCCAGGGTAATCGCCATGCCGAGGGCGATAGCCAGGACGCCGATCACGCCAGCCCACAAGACGCCGAGTGCCACCGAGAGCAGGATCACGACCAACGCCCCTGCACAGGGGGCGATGCCGGCGGCCGTCAGCAGCAGCCAGCCGGCGATTGTGCGGCGGGGCAGCGCATCGTGGTCGCCATGATGGTGGTCGTGCCCGCCATGGCTGTGATCGTGATGGGCGTGGTCATGTCCCTTGCCGTGGGAATGTTCGTGCAGGCGCCCGGTCAGCCCGGCCCACAATCTCCAGAAGCCAACCAGCAGAATAAGAACGTACGAGACGACTTCGACATTGCGCACTTCGCGCAATGCTCCCAGCAGGCCGACACTGTAGAAAAACTTGAGCGCCGCCGCGAGCAGAAGCGCGGCAAGCGTGTGGGTAAAGGCGATCCAGGCGCCGGCGAAAATGCCTTCGATCCAGGCCCGCGGCTTGGTGCTGTCGAGGAAATACGCCACGACGACCGCCTTGCCATGTCCCGGCCCCAGCGTATGGACCACACCGTATCCGAAGCAGACGCTCGTGAGGGTCCACAGGGCCAGCGACCCCGAGCCGGACTGAACGTCGCGCAGCGATGTCGACAGCGCGTGCTGGATCCGGCGCTGGTACTCCGCCGAATACCGCGCCAGATCGGCAACGCCGTCGCTGAACACCAACGCGCCGATCAGCGCCAGCAGGAGCAGCAGGCCGATCCAGAGGAAAGGCGAACGAAGAACAGCCGTCTTCACGGAAGCCGGCATGTCACCACATCCGCAAAGACTGGATACCCGCGTATGAACTCGGTCTTGTGCGCCTGGCTTGTGGACAGGCTGCAGCCGGCGGGCACCGACGTCTTGTCGACCTCAAGCCGCATGAAATCCTCCGGATCGTAGGTCACGACGGAGACCGACTTGCTCGGCTCCGGCAGCTCGAAGCGCATGACGTAGACCAGGTTACGCGGCCCCTTCTTGCGTGGTCCGTCGGACTGGGCAGCCTTCTTGTTTTGCGGCATTGCCATTCCGGCGCTGTCGCCGGCCGAGCGATCCCATTCCGGCGGGATGAAGCTCGCCGGATCGTCGATCCTCGCCGAGAAGGCCGGCCGCTTGGGCGGGCGGAAATCCTTGCCGCCGGTGTTCAGCCAGCTCAGATATCCGTACTTCTTCAGTTCCGGCATCATTTCATCGGCGAGAACCTTGGTCTCGCGCGCCGAGAATTTTCCGTCCTTGTCCTCATCGATCAACGGAATTTCGATCTCGCTGGAGAACGGGTCGAAGCGCCACTCGATCTCGACGTGCGTGTATTTTCCGTCCTTTGCCACCATCCGCACGACTTCCTGGATCCAAATGTGCGGATGCGCCAGCACGACGGTGGGAACCAGGGCCCCGGCAAGCACCAGGAACAGTCCGCAAAGCGCCCTCATGCCGCGCCAACCTGCGGCGGCACCGCTCGCGGTTTTCCGTCGTCGTCGATCGCCACGAACACGTAGGTGCCGTGGGTGACACGAATGTCGATGGCTTCGTGCCGCCGTTGCACGACGGTTTCCAGGGCGACGGTGATCGATGTTCGGCCGATTTTCGTCACCTCGCCATAGATCGACACGAGGTCGCCGACCTTGATCGGCTGAACGAAGGTCATCGCGGTTATGGCCACGGTCGCGACACGGCCCTTGGCGACACGGGCGGCCACTGCACCGCCTGCCGTATCCATTTGAGACAGCACCCAACCGCCGAAAATGTCGCCATTGCCGTTCATGTCGGCGGGGTGCGGCACCGTTCGGACGATCGGGTCGCGGCGGATGTCGGCCATCAATTCACCACCGGATATGGTTGCTTTTCCATGCTATTGCTACCATACCCATGACGAACCGGCCATCAAGCGATCCCCTCGCGCGGCCAGGAAGACAAGAAGCGGCCATGGCAAAAAGCGGCGATCTTTTCGATCGGTCGGGCGGCGGCAAGCGCGCCACGGCGACCAGGGACACCTCCTACACCGCCCGCGACATCGAGGTCCTGGAAGGCCTCGAACCCGTCCGCAAGCGCCCGGGTATGTATGTCGGCGGCACCGACGAACGCGCCCTGCATCACCTCGTGGCCGAGGTGCTCGACAACGCGATGGACGAAGCTGTCGCGGGTCACGCCGACACGATCTATCTCGAACTGCTCACCGGCAATCGCATATTGGTCCGCGACAACGGCCGTGGCATTCCGGTCGATCCGCATCCCAAATTCAAGAACAAGTCGGCACTTGAGGTCATTCTCACGACGCTGCACTCGGGCGGCAAATTCAACGGCAAGGTCTACGCCACGTCAGGTGGCCTGCACGGCGTCGGCGTTTCGGTCGTCAATGCCCTGTCGGACGAGCTTGTCGTCGAGGTGGCGCGCGACCGCCAAGCCTGGGTACAGACTTTTTCCCGCGGCAAACCCTCATCCAAGCTCAAGTCGGCGGGGCCTGCGCCCAACCGCCGCGGCACGACCGTCACGTTCCATCCCGACCCCGAAATTTTCGGCAAGCAGCTCTTCGTTCCCGAGCGGCTCTATCGCATGGCGCGCTCCAAGGCGTATCTGTTCCGCGGTGTCGAAATCCGCTGGAAGTGCGAACCGTCCCTGTTGCCCAAGGGTGGCACGATGTCGCCCGAGGAGTCGTTCCATTTTCCGGGCGGCTTGAAGGATTACCTGACATCCGAGATCGGCGACCGACCGACCGTCGTGCCGCAGCCATTCGCCGGAGAGGCCAAGAGCGAAACCAACGGTACCGCCGGCGGCAAGGTCGAATGGGCCGTCTGGTGGCCGACCGACGAGGAGGGCTTCGTCCGCTCCTACTGCAACACCGTGCCGACGGCCGAAGGCGGCACCCATGAGTCGGGGTTCCGCAGCGCCCTGCTGCGTGGCCTCAGGCGCTACGCCGAGCTTACCGGCAACCGCAAGGGATCGGTCATCACTGCTGACGACGTGATCGACGGCGCTGCCGGCCTGGTGTCGGTGTTCATCGAGCAGCCGCAGTTCCAGGGACAAACCAAGGAAAAACTGGTCAGCGTCGAGGCGACCAAGTTGGTCGAAACCATCGTTGGCGACAATTTCGAACACTGGCTGACCGGCGACAAGGAAGCCGGCAACGTCCTGCTCGAGCATGTCATCGCCAAGGCCGACGAACGGCTGCGCCGCAAGCAGGACCGCGAACAGCAACGCAAGACCGCGACGCGCAAGCTGCGCCTGCCCGGCAAACTGGCCGACTGCAGCAGCACCGCATCGATCGGCACCGAGATATTCCTGGTCGAAGGCGACTCGGCCGGCGGGTCGGCCAAGGCCGCGCGCAACCGCGAGACCCAGGCGATCCTGCCGTTGCGCGGCAAGATCCTGAATGTCGCCAGCGCCAGCGCCGACAAGCTGCGCGAGAACCAGGAAATCCAGGACCTCATCCAGGCGCTAGGCTGCGGCACCGGCGCTCACTACAGCGACGACCGGCTGCGCTACGAGCGCGTCATCATCATGACCGACGCCGACGTAGACGGCGCCCACATCGCCGCGCTGCTGATGACGTTCTTCTATCGCGAGACGCCGAAGCTCATCGAGAATGGCCATCTCTTCCTGGCCCAGCCGCCGCTCTTTCGCATGAGCAAGGGCGGCCGGACCGAGTATGCCCACGACGAGCAACAGAAGGACGAATTGCTGCGGACCGTATTCGGCGGCAAGGCCGAGATGACGCGCTTCAAGGGGCTTGGCGAAATGCAGTCGACGCATCTGCGCGAGACCACGATGGACCCCACCAAGCGCGTCCTGCTCAAGGTCGATGTTCCCACTGCGGCCGATGTCGACGCCCGCCGCGACGCCATGCGGACGTCGACCCTGGTCGAGGACCTGATGGGCCGCAAGCCCGAGAAGCGCTACGCCTTCATTCAGGAAAACGCCAAATTCGCGCGCGACCTGGACGTCTGACCCGGCCGGCCACCGGCCGATCGCGCGACAATGTGACGTGATTCGAGCCCGGTCTCATCGTATCGTCGTGCCGCAATATCGGCGCCGCTGCCGGGAGGAAATCCACATGCGTTTGTCCAGCAAGATTGCCGCCGCTGTGGTCGGCGCTGCCGTGGTGTTCGCTTCAGCCGCCTATGCGGCGACCATCGGCGGGTTCTACTACGCCGTGCAATACGACTACCGGGAGTTCTTCGCCGCCACCGACGGCAAGAACTTTCAGGTCATCATCGAAGGCAATCCCTTCCCTGGCCTCGACGCCGGCGAAGTGGCGCGCCAGATTCTGCCGGCCATGCAGGCTGCCAAGCCGATGCCCCGCCTCACCTTCACCTACGACGTGCCGGTCGAGAAACCGCGTCCGGACTACCGGCTCGTCCTGGTCTTCGACTATGCCAACGATCTTCGCGCCGATGCGGTCTGCGAGGGCACGCGTCGAACCGGGCCCAACACGCCCGGCCTCTTCAAGGTTTTTGCCATCTATTGCCGCAACGACAGGGCGATGTCGCAAACGACTGCCTGGACGCCGGCGAGCGGCCCGGCCGACCCACGGATCGAATGGCTGTTCCGGGAGCTGTTCATGGTCGTATTCAGCGATGCTGAGGGGCAGCGCCGGCAGAACGGCTTCGATTTCCGCTAGGGACAAAGCGCTCCACAGGGACTCTCTGCTAACCAGAGCTCTATGGCGCTCTGGTATTCCCTGGCCGACTCGATCTTGTCCCGTCTCGATGCCGAAGCGGCGCACGGGCTCGCCCTTCGTGCCTTGAAAAGCGGACTGCTGCCGGGCGACAGGAAGCCCGACCCGGCGTCGCTTGGTGTTTCGGTCTGGGGCCGCCATCTTGCCAACCCGATCGGCCTGGCCGCGGGCTTCGACAAGAACGCCGAAGTGCCCGACGCCATGCTCGCACTGGGGTTCGGCTTCGTCGAGATCGGCAGTGTCACGCCCCGGCCGCAGGAGGGCAATCCAAGGCCGCGGCTGTTCCGCCTGCCCGAGGACCGCGGCGTCATCAACCGTATGGGCTTCCCCGGACAGGGGCTGGAAGCAGCCCGTGTCAGGCTTGCCGCTCGTCCCCGCCGTGGGTTCGTCGGCGTCAATGTCGGGGCCAACAAGGACAGTGTCGATCGGGCGGCGGACTACGTCGCCTGCAGCGCCGCCCTGGCTGGCCACGCCGATTATCTCGTGTGCAATGTGTCGTCGCCCAACACACCCGGCTTGCGCAATCTCCAGGGCCGCACCCAGCTCACGGAACTGCTCATGCGCGTCCAGGAAGCCGTTACCGCCTCGGGGTCGTCCGCGGCCCCTGGAACGGTGCCGCTGCTGGTGAAGATCGCACCGGACGCCACGGATGACGATCTCGACGACATCGTGGCCGTCTGCCGCGAACTGAGGATGGACGGCATCATCGTCGGCAATACGACCTTGTCGCGCCCGTCTTCGCTTCGCTCCGTACGGCGCGACGAAACCGGAGGGCTTTCCGGCGCCCCGCTTGCGGCATTGTCGACCGATGTTCTGCGCCGCACCGCGCGGCGCGTCGAAGGCCAGTTCCCGTTGATCGGTTGCGGCGGCGTCGGCTCGGGGGCAGACGCCTATGCCAAGATCCGGGCCGGCGCCAGCCTGGTTCAGCTTTACTCGGCCATGGTCTATGAGGGCCCGCCGCTCATTCGCCGCATCAAGGACGAGCTGGCGACGCTGCTCGCCCGCGACGGCTTCGCATCCGTGACGGATGCGGTCGGAGTCGATCTACGCTGAGGCCTCGTCGAGATATTGCCCGGCGTCGAACCTGACGTAGGCACTCTCCGCGTCGAATGCGACACCGACGGGATTTCCGCCTGCGGCTACGATGTCGGCCTGCTTCTGCAACAGAATGCGCAGCATCGATATGCCCTGATCCGATGACATCAGATGTTCTTCGGAATGGAAGGTGATGGGCCCCTGGCCGACCTGCGCTTCGACGTCGCCTGGAAATCTCTGATGCTCCTCCGGCGTCAGCTCCGCCCAGCTCTTGCCATTGTAGCGTGACCTGAATTTAGTGAGCTCACCCTTCTCCCGCACCCGTCCTGCGACGTAGATGCGGTAGTGCGTGTCGTCGATCGGCAAGGTCCAGCCGATCGATTCGACCATGCCGTACCGCGCAACCTGCGGATTGGGTACCACGCGCAGGGCCGGCACCACGGCCTCCGTGACGCGGCGGAAGCGTTTGCCGTCGGGGCCGGGCCGCACCGAAGTCGACTTCACTCCGTGGCGGCTGTACTCGAACCTCACTTTGGGAAAGGCGTTCATCTGCTCGACAAACTGCGGGCCACTGAACGAGCCGTGCAGGATTGGCACGTGGTAGGGATCGACCACGTTCTCGAAATGCTGGAGCCAGTTGCAGGGAGCGATCTCGATGCCGCCGCTGCCGATGCTGGAATCGTCGGCCTCGACGAACTCCCCGGGCTGCAGCACTTCCAGGCATTCGTAGCGCGGCAGCAGCGGCTTGCGTTCCGGTGGACCGAGATAGGCGAAAATCAGACCGTAGCGCTCCTCGATCGGATACCAGGGCTGCCGCACGCGTTGGCATTGCGCGCCCGCCGGTTTGGGTTCGCATGGCATCTCGAGGCAATGGCCTTCGACGTCGAACAGCCAGCCGTGATAGCAGCAGCGAATGCCGCGCTCCTCGATCCTGCCGTAGTAGAGCGTGGTGCCACGATGGCAGCAGCGCGGGTAGACCAGCCCGGCCCGCCCCTGGCCGTCGCGGAACAGGATCAAATCCTCGCCGAGAACCCGGACCGGCCGTGGCGCTGCGCCAGCATCCGCGACCACGCCGATTGGATGCCAGTAGCGGCGCAACAACTCGCCCATCGGTGTGCCGCGGCCCACTTCAGTGAGCTTGGCATCATAAGTCGGCGGCCTCAGGCCATAGGCTGAACCAACATCCGTAGTCGCGCTCATGCTGCCTCCCCTGCCCCGGCGCCCTCTCCGGCCCGACCGTCGTGTGGCGGCTCAGCTCTTCATGGTCCAGAAAGCATCGATCCCCAGGCGATTGCGCCACTCCGCCGTCGCTTCGGCCTTGGGCGCTTCCAATGGAATGCCCGATCCGTCCGCCACGCGGGTGATGGCGTCGAAGCCGGCAATCACCGCCGCGGCATCGATCATCGCCCCGTGGCCCAGTCGGTCGACGACATGGCCGCGACACTCGCCAAGCCGATCGTCCATGACGACCGCCGCGTCGGCGAAAGCCAGCAACTCGGCCTCGGCGGCAACCCCGCTGCCGCCATCGCCATCAACGATCCCCTCGAAGCTGTAGTCCGTCCCGTTGTGCTTGCCGCTCCCCCGGAGCAAGGCCAAATGGCTGGTGGTTCAATAGACGCACTGATTCTGGACGGCGACACGCGCCGCCAGCATCTCGATCTGTGCGTGATCGATCGCGCGGTACTCGCGGCCGAAATCCCGCATCGCCTCCTGTGGCAGGTACATCGTCTCGAACATGTCCCAGAACTGCATCATTGCCTCGGGCACCAAGCTCAGCGCGCGGTGAACGTTGCCGCCGATCCGCCCGCCGCTTTCGTAAAGCGGAGGATCGTCTGACGCCACGTCCTCTGGCGCGAGCATCGGCATCCAGCCCAGTCCCGGCTTGGCGCCTCGGGGACGCCGCCGGCTCGGCTCGCCCTCGCGCGGTACCGGCATGGCACGCCGGGCGCTTCCGGCGGCACGGTCGAACGTATCTACCGCCGTCGTGATCGCCACCACGCTCAGCAATTCGACATAGGCCTCGTCGCTGATCCCCATTGCGATGACCCGCCGGTACCAGGCTTCAGACAGGCGCCCCGGGTCGGTGACGATCCGGTGAACCGCCTCGACCGACGCCTGAGGCAGGCCTGTTATCGCCGAATGCCGCCCCTCGACTGCCGCCGGAGACAATGCAGCTTTGCGCGCGTGGCAAAGCTCGCAGGCACGTGCCGCGCGAGCTTCTTCGACGATCATCACCCGCTCTGCGCCCGTCAACCACACACCCGGCGCGCCGATCCCGCGCCAGGCCGTATCGAGGGCGGCCATCAACCCCTGTCGCATTGTGAAAATTTACGCGGCAGACGCCGGCCCGTCGAGGCCATAGAGTGCCGTGGGGGAGACAAAACACAGTGCCACTCTGGATACCGATCACCGTCGCTGCTGCCTTGTGCCAAAACATCCGCACGACGATGCAGCAGAAGATTCGTGGCCTGCTGAGCGTCGATGGTGCGAATTTCGTGCGCTACCTCTATGGCGCACCGCTGGCGCTGGGCGCGCTGGCATTTCTGGTGTGGGGCACAGGCCGCCAGATTCCGGCAATCTCGCTGGCTTTTCTCGGTCTGGTTGCCATCGCCGGCGTCGCCCAGATCGTGGCGACCTCGCTGATGATCCATTCTTTTTCGCTACGCAATTTCACGGTCGGCACTGTCTATTCGAAGACCGAGACGGTGTTTGTGGCACTGTTCGCGACCTTCATCGCCGGCGAACCGCTCAATTTCGGTGCCTGGATGGGTATCCTGGTTTGCCTCGGCGGCGTCGCCATCTTGAGCGTGCGCGGCAAGCTCTCGGATGTGCGCAGCCTTCTGGCCGATCTCACCCACAAAGGCGCGCTTTACGGCATCATGGCGGGCGCCACCTTCGCGATCGCCGCCGGCACCATTCGAGAAGCCTCCAAGCTTCTGCCCGACGGCGACTTCGTGATCCGCGGGATAACAGTGCTGGCCTGCATGAACACCATTCAGGTGGTGTTGATGGCCATCTATCTTGCGCGTCGCGACCGCCCGCAGCTCGGCAAGGTCGCCATGAACTGGCGCTCCTCGATGTGGGTGGGGTTGTTCAGCGTCCTCGGGTCGGCCGGCTGGGCGCTTGCGATGACGCTCGAGAACGCGGCCCTCGTGCGTGCCGTCGGCCAGATCGAACTGGTGTTCACCTTCATTTCCTCACGCCTCGTCCTGAAGGAGCGGCCATCGCTTGGTGAGTGGATCGGCAGTATTCTGGTGGTAGGCGGTGTCGTTCTCATCCTCATAGTGCGGTGACCAGATGACCGAAGTAATGGCAAGGCCACTCGACGGCCTGCGAGTCCTCGATTTTTCGACCACCATTGCCGGCCCTCACTGCAGCCGCCTTCTGGCCGACATGGGCGCCGATGTGATCAAGATCGAATCGCCTGAAGGCGACCTCATGCGCAGCCGGCCGGTGCAGCGCAACGGCGCCGGCACGATGTTCGGCCAGCTAAACGCCGGCAAGCGGTCGATCGTGCTCGACCTCAAGCGTCCCGAGGCCATCGCCGCAGTGAAGAAATTGGTAGCGGCCGTTGACATCGTCGTGGAGAACTATCGGCCTGGTGTGATGAAGCGGCTGGGGCTCGACTACCCGGAACTCGCGAAGGTCAATCCGCGGATCATTTACTGCGCGATCTCGGGCTATGGCCAGACCGGCCCCGGCGCCGGCCGGCCGGCTTATGCGCCGGTCATCCACGCCTCGACCGGCTACGACATGGCCCATGCCTTCTACCAGCAAGGCCGCGAGCGGCCGGACAACTGCGGCATCTTCGTTGCCGACTATGCCAGCGGCGCCTATGCAATGGGCGGTATCCTGGCGGCGATTCACCAGCGCCATGTCACCGGCAAGGGCCAGATGGTCGACGTCTCGATGTTCGAGACCCTGGTCGGCATGTTGCTGGGCGAGGTCAATCGCGCCCAGTTCGATTTCGAGATGCCGTCGCGGCCGATGTACGGCCCGGTCGAGGCCAAAGACGGCTATGTCATGCTGGCCACGGCGAGCGAGCGCACCTTCCAGGACATGGCGACGGCGGCGGGCCGGCGCGACTGGCTGGCTGACCCGCGTTTCGAGAAATACGCCGACCGGCGCATGAACTGGGGCCAGTTCGTCGACGAGTTCGAGGCCTGGTCCAAGACCATGACCGTCAAGGAATGCATCGCCGTCCTTGAGAAGCACGGCGTGCCGTGCTCGCCCTATCTCACGGTCACCGAGGCCCTGGAGGATCCGCAGGTCGCCCATCGCGGTTCGCTGTGCACAATCGAGGACAGCGCCGGCGCCTTCAAGTCGCCCGCCCCGCCCTTCCGTTTCTCCGGCTCTCCTCTCCAGAGTGGCCCCAAGGTCGCCAGCCTGGGCGAACATACGAAGAGCGTTCTTGCCGATGCCGGTCTGGCGCCGGCCGAAATCGAGGCGTTGTTGAAATGATCGACCCACGGACGCCGATCCTGGTCGGCAGTGGTCAGATCACCGACACTGCCGGCAAGCCATCGAGCGAACGCTCACGCGTGGCCTTCTGCGCCGAGGTGGCAAATCTGGCGCTTGCCGACACCAAAGCCGCGATCGGCGGCCATGCGCTCGGCCACGAGATCGATGCGCTGGCCGTGATGGAGTTCTTCAGCGACATCAGCCCACGTTTCGCCTCGCCCTACGGCCGTTCGAGCAATCCGCCCAAGAGCGTCGCCGACCGGTTGCATGCCGATCCGCGACAACTGCTCTACAGCCACTCCGGCGGCAACATGCCCCAGTACCTGGTCAACCGCTTCGCCGAGGAGATCGCCCGCGGCGAGACAGAGCTCGCCCTGATCTGCGGCGCCGAACTTTTGCGCAGCACGCAGATCGCGCGCCGGGCCGGCATGAAGATCGACTGGAACGAGGCTCCCGGCGGCGATCCCATCCGCATTGGCGACCCACGCTGGGGTTATAGCGACGAGGAAGCCCGTCACGAACTGCGTGCCGCCATCCATTTCTACCCGTTGCTGGAAAACGCCATCCGTGGCGGTCTGAAGCGCGATGTCGACGGCCACATGAAGGCGATGGGCCGGCTGTTCGAGCGCCTCGCGGCCGTGGCAAAAGCCAACCCTCTCGCGACGCGGCGCGACGGTTACACCGCCGAGCAGCTTTCGACGATTTCCGACGACAATCGCTGGATCTGCTTCCCCTATCCGCGGCTGATGAATGCCAACGCCATCATCGACCAGGCCGCCGCCGTACTCATGACGTCGGTCGGCAAGGCGACGGAATGGGGTATCCCGCAGGACCGCTGGGTGTTCCTGCACGGCTGCGCCGACGGCACGGACACCTGGGTGGTCTCGGAGCGCGAAAAGCTCGACGCCTCACCCGCGATCCGCGGCTGCGCACGCATCGCGCTCGACATGGCGAACAAAAAGGTCTCCGACGTCGCCGCCTTCGATCTCTACAGCTGTTTCCCGTCGGCCGTCGAAGTGGCGATGACCGAAATCGGCATCGCCGAGGACGATCCGCGGCCGATCAGCATCACCGGCGGCCTGCCGTTCTTCGGTGGTCCGGGCAACAACTACGTCACCCATTCCATCGCCGAAATGATGAACGTGGTGCGCGGCAAGCCCGGCTCGTTCGGCATGGTGACGGCCAACGGCAACTATCTCACCAAGCACTCGGCCGGCCTTTATTCGACCGAGCCGACGAAGGGGCCGTGGAAGCGCGAGGATCCAAAGAAATTCCAGGCGGAACTCGATGCCCGCCCCAGGCGCAAGGTCGAGGCCAACCCTTCCGGTAGCGGCACGATCGAGACCTACTGCGTTACCTACGGCAAGGATGCGCCGGAACGCGGCTATATTCTCGGCCGGCTCGATACCTCGGGCGACCGTTTCGTCGCCATGGCCCCCAACGAGCCCGCGATCCTGGCCGACATGCTGACGCGCGAGCAGCTTGGGCGTAAGGTATCGGTCTCCGATGAGGGCGGCCGCAACGTCTTTCGCCCGGCCTAGCCCCGATTCAGGCGAGGAACCGATGTCCAACATCCTCAACGCGGCCCAGATGGCCGAATTCAACGAAAAGGGTTTCACCTACGCCCGCGGCCTGTTCGCGCCCGACGAGGTGAAGCTTTTGACCCGCGCGATGGAGGAAGATCCCGCCGTCCGCGACTCCATCCTCGATCGCCGCGATGGCGAGGGCCGTTCGACGCGCATCGCGCTGTGGAACCGTGCCGGCGACAGCGTCTACGGCCTGGCCGCCCGCACCCATCGCATGGTCGACACATCGGCCGCCCTTCTGGGAGGACCGGTCTATCACTATCAATCGAAATTGACGGCCAAGGAACCCGAGGTTGGCGGCGCCTGGGAATGGCACCAGGATTATGGCTACTGGTACTACAACGGCTGTCTCCGCCCCGACCTGCTCTCGGTGATGATCGCCCTCGACAAAACCGACAGGAACAATGGCTGCCTGCAGATCGCCACCGGCTCGCATAGGCTGGGCCGCATCGACCACACGCCGCTGTCGCCGACCCAGAACGAGGTCGACCCCAAGCGCCTGCCGCACATCCTGGAGAAGTGCCCGGTCGAGTACGGTGAACTCGAGGCCGGCGACGCGCTGATCTTCCATTGCAACGCCATCCACCGTTCCGACGCCAACCGCTCGGCCAACCGGCGCTGGACCCTGCTGATCTGCTACAACCGTGTCGACAACGACACTTTCACCAGGGTGGATGACCGCTACTTCGTGCCACTCGAGCCGGTCGACGACGAGGCGATCCGCCGGGCCGGCCTGCGCTTCGCCGCAGGCGACGGCCAGGAGCACTTCACCAGCAAGCCCTACGTGCCCGATCTGAGAAAGGCTTCGTAGTCAGGCGCCGAGGCGCTCCAGTGCGGTGCTCAGGCGGGCGCGAGTCTGCTCGGCCTGACTGCGGCGCTCGCGTTGCTCCTCAACGACCTCTTCGGGCGCCCGCGACACGAATGCGGCATTGCCGAGCTTGGAATCGATCTTGCCGACTTCGTCGGCGAGCTTCTTGATTTCCTTCTGCAGCCGGGTGCCCTCGGCTTTGAGATCGATCACGTCGGTCACCGGCAGGGCATAAGTCGCCTCTCCCACCACGATCTGCAAGGCGCCCTTCGGCGCCGCCGGGGCCGTCTCGATGCCGTCGATGCGCGCGAGCCGCTCGATCGCGGCACGATGGGTGTCCAGCCGCCTTGCGGTGGTACCATTGCCGCCCACCACAAGCATCTTGAGCCTGGCACCGGCCGGCACGTTGAGCTCGGCGCGGGCGGAACGGATGTCGGAGATCAGCTTCACCAACCAGCCCATCTCGGCATCGGCGGCGGGATCGAGTGCTGCCGCAAGCGGCCAGGGCTGGCCGATAAGCGGCCCATGCTCGGCGCGATGGCCGAGCTTGTCCCAAAGCTCCTCGGTGATGAACGGCATCACGGGATGCAGGAGCTTGACGGTTTCGCGCAGAACGAAGGCGGTGACGGCGCGGGTCTCGTCCTTGTCCGGCCCATCGGCGCCCTGGAGGATCGGCTTGGTGAGTTCGACATACCAGTCGCAGACAATGCCCCAGATGAATTCGTAGAGCGCGCTCGAGGCCTCATTCAGTCGGAAGTCGGTCAGCGCCTTGTCGATCGTCGCGTTGGCGCGTGCGAGTTCGCCCAGCATCCATTTGTTGACGGTAAGATTCGCCGCAGCCGGATCGAAGCCCTTGGGCAGTGTTGCGCCGTTCATTTCAGCATAGCGCGTGGCGTTCCACAGCTTGGTCGCGAAGTTGCGCGAACCTTCGACGCGCGCCGGCGCGAGGCGGAGCCGGCCGGCTTGCGACGCCGCCAGAGAGGTCATCGTAAAGCGCAGCGCATCGGCGCCGTATTTGTCGATCAGCTCGAGGGGGTCGATCACGTTGCCCTTGGACTTGGACATCTTCTGGCCCTTCTCGTCCGTCACCAGGCCGTGCAGGTAGACGGTGCGGAACGGCACCTCCTCCATGAAATGCATGCCCATCATCATCATGCGGGCGACCCAGAAGAACAGGATGTCCCAGCCGGTCACCAGCACGCTGGTCGGATAATACTTTGCGAGTTCCGGCGTCCGATCGGGCCAACCGAGCGTCGAAAACGGCCACAGGGCGGAGCTGAACCAGGTGTCGAGCACGTCGGGATCGCGCTGCAGCGGAACATCGGTGCCGTAATGCGCGCGGGCCTCGGCTTTCGCCTCGTCCTCCGAAAGCGCGACGAACACCTTCTTGTCCGGTCCGTACCAGGCCGGAATCTGATGCCCCCACCACAATTGGCGCGATACGCACCATGGCTGGATGTTCTCCATCCAGCGGAAGAATTCGTCGCGGCCTCTCTCGGGCACGAACTTCACGCGACCGTCGCGCGCCGCCGCGATCGGCCCCTGCGCCAGCTTCTTGGCGTCGGCATACCATTGCTCGGTGAGGTATGGTTCGACCGGCACGCCGCCGCGATCGCCATAGGGCACGGCATGGGTGTGCGGCTCGATCTTCTCGACCAGGCCGAGTTCTTCCATTTCCGCCACGATCTTCTTGCGGGCGTCGAAACGGTCGAGGCCGCGGTATTTCTCCGGCGCGTTGTCGTTTACGCGCGCGAACTTGTCGAAGATGTTGACGGCCTCCAGATCGTGCCGGCGACCGACCTCGAAATCGTTGAAATCGTGCGCTGGCGTGATCTTCACCGCGCCGGAGCCCTTTTCGGGGTCGGAGTATTCGTCGGCGACGATCCGGATCCTGCGACCGACCAGCGGCAGCATGGCATGCTTGCCGATCAGGTGTTTCCACTTGGGGTCGTCGGGGTGCACCGCAATGCCGGTATCGCCCAGCATCGTCTCGGGCCGCGTGGTCGCCACCACGATGAACTCATCGGCGGCGCCCTCGATCGGGTATTTGAAATACCACAGGCTGCCCTTCACCTCGCGCGACTCGACTTCTAGGTCGGAAATCGCCGTCAGCATCTTGGGGTCCCAGTTGACCAACCTGAGATCCTTGTAGATCAGTCCGGCCTTGTAGAGGTCTACGAACACTTTCAGGACGGCCTTGGACAGTCCTTCGTCCATCGTGAAGCGCTCGCGGCTCCAGTCGCACGAGGCGCCGAGGCGACGAAGCTGGCCCGTGATGGTACCGCCCGAGAAAGCCTTCCACTCCCAGACCTTCTCGAGGAATTCCTCACGAGTGAGGAGCTTCTTGTTGGCATCGTTCTTCGCGGCGCCTTCAACAGCGAGGCCGATCCCCTCCTGCTCGAGGTTGCGCACGACCACCATCTGGGTGGCGATGCCGGCATGATCGGTGCCGGGTTGCCACAGCACATCGTCGCCCTTCATGCGTCGCCAGCGGATCAGCACGTCCTGCAATGTATTGTCGAGGGCATGCCCCATATGCAGGCTGCCGGTGACGTTGGGCGGGGGAATGACGATGCAGTATGGCGGCTTCGCCGACCCCGGGTCGGCGCGAAACGCACCGGCGCTCTCCCACTCGGGGTAGCGGCGGGCTTCGATTTCCTTGGGGTCGTAATTCTTGTCTAGCATCTCTTGCCTAATAAACGAAAAACGCCACGGGATTGGCGCCGTGGCGTTCGAAGGTCAGGGCGCCTGGGGTCAGCGGCGTGTCAGCCGGGTAATCTCGCGTTCGACATAGCGCTCGACCATCGGCGGCAGGTTACGATCGAGCCAGTCCTTTAGCATCGGCCGCAACATTTCCTTGACCAGATCCTCGATAGTCTTGCCGTTGCCGTCCATGGCCGGCCCCGGCTCCGGGGCGGCCGGCGGCGGCACGCTCTCCTGGACGACCTGGTTGAGGCGGGCAAACGCCGAATTCGCGACGCCGACGACGTTCGAGCCGATAAGCATGCCGTCGGGCGATTGATCGGCCGACGGTTGCGGCATCTCGGCCGCACGGACCGGATCGATCCGCGGCAAGGGAATCGGCCTCGAATCGACGGGGCCAACAGCAGGTTCCTCGACAAGGTCGGTCAGCACAAGCACATCGTCGCGACCGGCATCGCGCGGTACCGACACGAGGCGGGGCTCTCCGGGCGGAACGACGGTCGGACGGGCAGACTGGCTCAACGCCTGCTGGTTGCCGACCTGGGCGCGCGCCTCGTCATCCGAAATGATCTTGCGGATCGAGGCAAGGATATCGTCCATCGACGGATCGTTGGTCGCGTTCCTGGCATCGCTCATTTGGTGCTGCCCTTGGCGGCGGGACTGCCCGTGGAAACGGTTTCCGTCGCAGCGGGGTTGGCGGTGTCGCCATTGCCCCAGCCGATCCAACGGGAGCCCACTTCGTTATAGTACCTCTCCTCGTCGTAGTACTCGACCGGAAGACTGAGGGTCCGCGCCGTCAGGCGCCCGATACCGCTCAGGACGCCGTAATACGAGACCTGCACGTCATGGCGCGCCTGGATGAGGTTGACCTGGGAATTGAGCAGTTCCTGTTCGGCATTCAGCACGTCGAGGGTGGTGCGGGACCCGACCAGCGCCTCCTGGCGTACGCCGTTCAAGGCCACTTCGTTGGCCCGTACCTGGGCTTCGAATGATGTCACCCGCGAACGTGACGAGTCGAGCTGGCGCCAGGCGCGGATGACGTTCTCCGCCACTGTCCGGCGTGCACTGTCGAGTTCGTTGCGCCGCTGGCCGACCAGCTCCTTTGCCTGCCTGATCCTCGACCATTCGCCGCCCCCCTGATAGATCGGGATCGTGGCCTGAAAGCCGAGAATGAAGTTATTGAACTGGTCACCGGGGACCTGGACGTCCTGCTGCTGCTGGACGGTTCCGACGAGATTGATCTGGGGCAGCAGAGCGCCGATTGCACTGTTGACCCCGTATGATGCCGCCGTGATGCGGTATTGCGCGCTGACCGAACGGGGACCGCCATCCATGGCGAGCGCCACGGCCTCTTCCTCGCTGGCCGGCAAGCCGCCCACCAGCGGGATCTCGCCCAGCTTGCCGGGCTTCACCCCGACCGTGCGCTGGAAGGCCGCCTCAGCGATCCGAACCTGGGTGTCGGCCGACACGAGGTCGGCCTTGGCCAGTTCCAGGCGCGCCTCGGCTTGCGACACGTCGGTGATCGTGAGTTCGCCGACGCGGAAACGCTCGCGCGTCGCGTCGAGCTGCTGCACGAGCACATTGACGTTGTTCACTCGTGCATCGGCGATGGCGATGTTCTGGACCAGGTCCGCGTAGGCCGTCACCGCCGACAAAAGCACGTTCTGTTCGGTATCGGCGAGCGACGCGCGCTGTGCCTGGATATTGGCCTGTGCCTGCTTGGTGTTGGCGACGGTCTGGCCACCGAGAAAGATCGGCTGGGTTATCTGAAGCGTCGTCGCCTTGCCGTTCAAGGTATAGAACGTGGGCGCCTGAGGCACGCCTGGCGAGATGAACGGGTAGTTGGAGTCGAGGTTCTTGTTGTAGTTAAGCGACACCGTTACCCGCGGCCGCCAGTTGGCGACCGCCTGTGCCAGCGATTCGTCGGTCTGCCGCAGCAGCGCCCGGCTGGCCAGAAGGTCGGGGTTGGAATTGTAAGTCGTCGACAGGGCCTGGATCAGACTCTGGGCTCGCGCATCCGGCGCCGCGGCGAATCCAGCCGCAAGCGCAAGACCGGCTGCTGCGCAGGCACGATTCAAACAGGGCGGGATACGCATTGGCCTACTCTCATGATTGAAGGCGACCCTACCACTGCTGGATTGGGTATTGGTAGCCCCCCGACGTGGTTGCGAAAAACCGCTTGCGCCAAAATCAAAAGGTAAAACTGGGTGCCGGAACGAAGCCCGGAAGGAGCGCTGCGCTGGTCTCGAACAACGGGCGCCCCGACGTCACCCCTCCCTTCTTGACGAAGAGCTGGGCCACGCCCATCACGCCGGCAGCGCCGGCCAAGGTCGCGGCAAGTCGCCCGCCTTCGGCCAATTGATCGAGGATCGTCTGTGGAATCTCCCGAACCCCACCTTCGACCAGAATGACGTCAAAAGGGGCCGCCCCCGGTGCTCCGTGCTCCAGCCTGCCGACAAGCCACTCGATGGCGCCCAATCCCAATTCCCTGGCAATTTGTCCGCCGGCGGCCGCCAAAGCCGGATCGCTCTCGACCGCCGTCACCGCCTTCACCAACCGTGCCAACAGTGCGGCGCCATAGCCCCGCCCCGCCCCGATCACCAGGGCGCGGTCGTCGGCTTGCGGCTGCAGCGTCTGGATCAGTCGGGCCAGAACCATGGGTTCCATCAGGTAGCGCCCGCCGCCGAGCGGGACATCCTCATCGGCATAGGCAACGGACCGAAGGTTTTCGGGCAGGAAGCGCTCCCGCGGCAGGTCGCCGATGGCCGCCAGAAGTGCGGTATTGGTCACTCGATTCGGCCTCAATTGGCCATCGATCATGTTGCGGCGCGCGAGCGCAAAATCCGTCATAAGCCGACCTCTATATGCAGCGGTGTTTATAGGCGGCAGGCGGCAACAGCGTCAAAGGGCGCCGCGTCGCGGCCCCGTCCGTCCGGCTTGACCCGTCTGTCGCGGCATGAGTATAGCACCGCCGTTCCTCGCGCGGCCTGGTGGCAGAGTGGTGATGCAGCGGACTGCAAATCCGCGTATGCCGGTTCGATTCCGGCCCAGGCCTCCACAAACTGGGACGCTCAACGGCCCTTGCGTGGGCAGGACCGCTCTGTCAAAACACGGCGCATTCGCGGGCTGGATACCGCCGCCGCGACGATTTCCATTCCGGAGTAGCTCAGCGGTAGAGCAGGCGACTGTTAATCGCCCGGTCGTAGGTTCGAGTCCTACCTCCGGAGCCATTTGGGGCTACTCTCGATCGAGAGTGGCCCCTTTTTGCATTTGGAGTCCTGGCATGGCGACGCCTTCGCTTCCCGACGAAACCGTCGAATTGACCGACCACGTGGCGGCATTCCAGGGGTACTTCAAAGTCGGGCGCTACTTCTTCCGCCACAGCCTGTACCAGGGTGGCCAAAGTGCCGTGATCAGCCGCGAGGTCTTCGAGCGCGGCCATGCCGCGGCGGTCCTGCCCTACGATCCGCGGCGCGACGAGGTCGTACTGATCCGCCAGTTCCGTGCTGGATCCTACGTTGCCGGGCGGCATCCGTGGAACTGGGAGCTTGTTGCCGGGACATTCGAGGAAGGCGAAACGCCGGAGCAGCTCGTCCGTCGCGAGGCAATCGAGGAAGCAGATCTCAGGATCGGTGACCTGGTCCCGATTCACGATGTGATGCTGAGCCCCGGGTCGATGTCGGAGTCCTGTGCGGTGTTTCTCGGCCGGGTCGATTCTGCGAATGCCGGCGGTGTCTTCGGGCTGGAATCCGAAGGCGAGAATATCCTGGTCAAGGCGGTGCCGTTTGGCGACGCAAGGGCAATGATGGAGCGTGACGAAATCGACAATGCCGTCGCCGTTATCGGCCTGCAGTGGCTGGCACTGCACCGCGACGGGATAAGAGGCCGCTGGCGCTAGGCCGCGGTTGCGCGAACGGCTTGCGGGGGAGCCCCCTCCCTGTCTACCGTCGGCTCGGGAGCGCAGGGTCCAGCACAGCGAGTACGTCATGAAGGTCCGGTCTGGTTTTATCGAAAGCATCGGCAACACGCCGCTGATCAAACTGCGCGCTGCCTCCGAGGCGACGAGCTGCGAGATCTACGGCAAGGCGGAATTCCTCAATCCCGGCGGCTCGGTAAAGGATCGCGCCGCACTAGCGATGATCCGCGACGCCGAGCATCGCGGCACGCTGCGCAAAGGCGGCGTGGTGGTTGAGGGCACGGCCGGCAACACCGGTATCGGCATCGCCCTGGTCGCCAATGCGCTGGGCTACCGCTCAGTGATCGTGATGCCTGAGACCCAGAGCCAGGAGAAAAAGGACATGCTGCGCCTGTGCGGCGCCGATCTCCGCCTCGTGCCTGCCCTGCCCTACGCCAATCCCGGCAACTACGTCCGTTATTCCGAAACGCTGGCGAAGGAGATCGCCGCCACGGAACCGAACGGCGCGATCTGGGCCAACCAGTTCGACAATGTCGCCAATCGCGACGGGCATTATCGTACGACCGGTCCCGAGATCTGGGACCAGACCGACGGCAAGGTCGACGGTTTCACCTGCTCCTGCGGCAGCGGCGGCACGCTCGCTGGCGTTGCGATGGCGCTGAAGGAACGCAATGCCGGCGTAAAGATCGCGATCAGCGATCCGATGGGCTCGGCGCTCTACAACTGGTACGCCAAGGGCGAGCTGAAGGCCGAGGGCAATTCAGTCACCGAAGGCATTGGCCAAGGTCGCATCACCAAGAACCTCGAAGGCGCGCCGATCGACCTGCCGCTGCGCATCACCGACGAGGAAGCTCTGCCGCTGCTGTTCGATCTCATTCAGCACGAGGGCCTCGTACTGGGCGGCTCGACCGCCATCAACATCGTGGGCGCGATGAAGCTCGCCAAGGAACTCGGGCCGGGCAAGACGATCGTCACCATCCTGGCCGACGGCGGCTCGCGTTATCAGTCCAAGCTGTTCAATCCCGCCTTCCTGCGCGAGAAGAACCTGCCACTGCCGCCGTGGATGACATGAGCCCCCTGTGATGAGCCGCGTCGTCGTCTGCGGCAGCCTCAACATGGATGTCGTCGTGCAAAGCGCACGGCGGCCGGCAACCGGCGAAACGCTGCTTGGCGGCAAGGTCTCTCTCCTGCCCGGCGGCAAGGGCCTCAACCAGGCCATCGCGGCGGCCCGCCTCGGCGCCGCAACCGCCATGGTCGGTGCGGTCGGCAAGGACGCCTTTGCGACGGCTCTGCGCAGCTTCCTCGCCGACAGCGGTGTCGACCGGGCCGGCGTCCGGGAGATCGAGGGGCACGCGACCGGCATGGCGCTGATCCAGGTCGCCGGCGGCGACAATTCCATCACTGTCGCCTCGGGCGCCAACCTGGAGCTGACGACGGCGATGGTCCGTCAGGCGCCGCGTCGCGGCGACGTCTGGGTTGCCCAGTTCGAGACGCCACTTGTCACGACCGAAGCCGTGCTGAGGCTGGCCCGGGTGGCCGGCGCGCGCACCATCCTCAACCTCGCGCCGTTCGTGCGCTATCCGGGCCGATTGCTGAAGTCGGTCGACGTCGCGGTCCTGAACGAGATCGAGCTGGCGCAGGCCGCGCGGATGAAAATCACCGCGGCGAGCCCGCTCCGCGCGATCGCCGCGGCCTGCGAGAAATTGCGCGGCCGGGGCGCCGGCATCGTCGTCGCGACCCTGGGACGGCACGGCGCCGTCGTGGCGACCGCCGACGGCGCGACCCGCATCCCTGCCCTCAAGGCCAAGGTCGTGGACACGACCGGGGCCGGCGACTGCTTCGTCGGCGCGCTGGCTGCCCGTCTCGCAGCGGGCGCTGCCCCCATCGATGCCGCCCGCTATGCCAGCGCTGCAGCGGCCTGTTCCGTAGGGCGATTGGGTGCGGCACCGTCCATGCCGACGGCAAGGGAAGTTGCAGCGCGCCTGGCGAGGGCCTAAATCCCCACCATGGTTGAAGAACTTTTCCGTCAGGACGCCTATCTCAAGGAAACCGAAGCCACCGTCACCGCGCTCGACGAACGCGGCGTGCGGCTGGACAGGTCCATCTTCTATCCGACCGGCGGCGGTCAACCCGGCGACACCGGGCTTCTGCGCTGGGACGGCGGCGAGGCCCGGATTGTCGACTCGTTGAAGGCCGACGGCGGTGACGTGTTGCACGTGCTGGCGCCCGATGCGCCACGGCCGGCACTCGGCGCCACCGTCCATGGCCTGCTCGACTGGGAGCGCCGCTATCGCCACATGCGCATGCACACCGCGCTGCATGTCATGTCAGCGGTCATCAAGGGCAATGTCACCGGTGGCCAGGTCGGCGCCGACAAGAGTCGCCTCGACTTCAATCTCGAGGGCGATGTGCCGGCCAGGGAATGGGTCACCGGGGAGGTCAACAGGCTGATCGCGCTCGACCGGCCGGTGACGCCGCAATGGATCACCGACGATGAACTGAATGCCCGACCCGAACTGGTGAAGACCATGAGCGTGCGCCCGCCGATGGGTGCTGGCCGTGTTCGCCTTCTCGCGATCGAGGGTATCGACCTGCAGGCCTGCGGCGGCACCCACGTCGCCCGCACCGGCGAGATCGGCCGCGTCGAATGCACGAAAATCGAAAACAAAGGCAAGATGAACCGCCGGTTCGTCATTGCCCTCGCCTGAGGAAACACCAATGGACTATGCAAGACCCGACGCGCTCGTCAGCACCGACTGGCTCGCCGCCCGCCTCGATGCTCCCGATGTCCGCATCGTCGATGGCTCGTTCTACCTGCCGGCGCAAAAACGCGACCCCAGGGCGGAGTTCGCCCAGCAGCACATTCCCGGCGCGGTGTTCTTCGACATCGACGAGATCGCCGATACCGCCAATCCCCTGCCGCACATGCTGCCCTCGCCGGAGAAGTTCGCCTCGCGGGTACGCAAGCTCGGACTGGGCGACGGCAGCAGGATCGTCATCTACGACACCACGCCGATGACCGGCGCCTGCCGCGTCTGGTGGATGTTCCGCACCATGGGCCACAAGGATGTCGCGGTGCTCGATGGCGGCCTGCCCAAGTGGCTGCGCGAAGACCGCCCGGTGACGGACGATCCGACGCCGCCGCGCGACCGCCACTTCACCGCCCGCCTCGACAATACCCTGGTCCGCTCGGTCGACGACGTGCGCGGCCTGATCGACAGCAAGCGCGAACAGATCGTCGACGCCCGCGCCGCCGCCCGTTTCCGCGGCGAGGCACCGGAGCCGCGTGCCGGCCTGCGCGGCGGTCACATGCCGGGCGCCTACAACCTGCCCTACAACGAGCTGCTCGATGCCGTGACCGGCACCATGCTGCCGGCCGACACGCTCGCGGCCCGCATCAAGGCATCCGGCATCGATCCGGCGAAGAAGGTTACCGCAAGCTGCGGCTCGGGCGTTACCGCCTGTGTCGTCGGGCTCGGCCTCTACCTGACGGGCGCGCCTGAGGCTGCGATCTACGACGGTTCGTGGACCGAATGGGGCGGCCGCGCCGACACACCCATTGTCACCGGTACCTGATCTCTTCGCGCATCAGCCGCCGCCACGTGGTGACGGCCGCCTGCCGGTTCGCATCACCTACCTCGAACTGACGCCGGCCACGTGGACGCGGCGCGGGCGGAAGCCCGATCTCGATCTTTCGCTCGTCAGGGTCGATGCGCCGACCGCCAGTCTCTATCGCGATCTCTACGACCGCGTTGGCCGTGCGTGGCTGTGGTACGAGCGTCGCCTGCTCTCCGATGCAACTCTGGCCGGGGTGCTGTCGACGCCTGGGCACGAGTTGCATGTCGCCCGCCACGCCACTCCCAACGGCGGCGCGCTGGTCGGTTATTTCGAACTGCAGGACGATGAGATCGTCTTCTTCGGTCTCACGCTCGACTACATCGGCCGGCGGATCGGCCCCTGGCTGCTCGACCGGGCAGTCGAACGGGCAATCGCCCGCGGTTCGGCTCGGGTGATCCTGAACACCAACACCCTGGATCATCCCAGGGCGCTCGACACCTATCGCAAGGCTGGCTTTCGGACACTGCGTAGCGAAAACAAGGAGCTGCAGGACCCACGGGTGCTGTGGCCGGAGGTCTACCGCTGGCCGCCGGCGTGAGGCCTGTGCCATAGTTGGCAACATGACCAGCAAGAAAACTTATACCCGCCCCGACACCGTTTTGGCCGTCGCCGGCCGCGATCCCGCGAACAATTTCGGCATCGTCAATCCACCCGTCTATCACGCCTCGACCATCCTCTCGCCGACGATGGAGAAGTTCGAGAACCGGATCCCGTTCGAAGGCTTCGGCTACGGCCGTAACGGCACCCCGACCCAGAAAGCCCTGGAAGACGCTGTTGCCGCTATCGAGGGTGCCCACCGCTCCATCGCCGTGCAGTCCGGCCTCGGCGCGGTCACCGGTGCCATCGTCGGCTTCCTCAAATCGGGCGATCATATGCTGGTCACCGACAATGCCTACGGCCCGGCCCGGCGTTTCTCCAACACCACGCTCAAGAATTTCGGCGTCGAGACCACCTACTTCGATCCGATGATCGGCGCCGGCATCGAGAAGATGATCCGGCCCAATACCAAAATCGTCTACCTCGAAGCGCCCGGCTCGCAGACCTTCGAGGTCCAGGACGTCGACACCATCGCGGCGATTGCCAAGAAGCATGGCGCCACGGTGATCATCGACAATACCTGGGCGACGCCGCTGTACTTCAAGCCGTTCGAGCACGGCTGCGACATCTCCGTGCATGCCGGCACCAAGTACATCGTCGGCCATTCCGATGCGATGATGGGCATCATCTCCTGCGCGACGCGTCCGCTGTTCGAGACGGCGAAGACCGCCTGCCAGTCGTTCGGCTTCCATGCAGCACCCGACGATTGCTACCTGGCGCTTCGCGGCCTGCGCACCATGGGCGTGCGGCTACGCCATCACGAAGTGAGCGGCCTGGCCATCGCCCAGTGGCTGAAGGGCCGGCCCGAAGTCGACAAGGTGCTGCACCCCGCCCTGCCCGACTGCCCCGGTCACGAGAACTGGAAGAAACAGTTCAAGGGCTCGTCCGGCCTTTTCTCCTTCACGCTGCGCGACGGTTTCAGCAAGAATGCGATGGCCGCGATGCTGGACGGCATGGATATCTTCGGCATGGGCGCGAGTTGGGGCGGCTACGAAAGCCTGATGATCCCGGCCCACCCCGACCAGTACCGCACCGCCGTTCCGTGGCCGCAGGGCAAGCAGCTGTTGCGCGTCCATATCGGCCTGGAGGATGTCGAAGACCTCAAGACCGATCTCGCCGAGGGCTTCGAACGCCTCAACCGCGCCCACAACGCCTAATCTTCTTCTCGGCAGAGCCCACAACGAAACCTCATGCTGAGGAACGAGTGCAGCGAGTGTCTCGAAGCATGGGCCGCACGCACCTCGTCCGTTGCCCATTCTTCGAGACGCCGCGCTTCGCGCGGCTCCTCAGGATGAGGGGTGTGGGTTTGGTCTCAGCGCCGCTCGGAAGAGGTTAAGACTTCCGGCAATCGGCGCAGATGCCGGTGACTTCGAGGGTCATTTCGCGGGCGGTGAAGCCGCGCCGCGCCGCGCCGGCGGCAATCGCCTCGCCGAGATCGGCCGCCTCCATTTCCTCGGCGTTGCCGCAGTCGGCGCAGATCAGGAAGAAGCCGCGGTGGGCCTCGCCGGGATGGTTGCAGCCGACAAAGGCATTCATGCGCTCGATACGGTGGATCAGGCCGTTCTCGATCAGGAAGTCGAGCGCCCGGTAGATCGTCGGCGGCGCCGAGCCGAGTTCCTCGCTGCGCAGGCTGTCGAGCAGGGCGTAGGCGCCGACCGGCTTGTGCCCGGACCAGATCAGTTCGAGAACCCGCCGCCGCAGCGGCGTAAAGCGCAGGCTTTTGGCGGCGCACAGCTTCTCCGCCGCGGCAAGCGCATCCTCGACGCAGTGCCTGTGGTCGTGGGCATGGCCAGGGGCTGCAGCCGGTTTCTTCACGAGGTTTCCGATTTGCCAAGCAGGTGTTCGGCGATTATACGCCCCGTTCCTTTCGGAGGCCAAGGCTGCCCGATGTACCCTGCAACACTGACCACCTACCAACCGGCCGAGATCGCCGCCGCCCTCACGGTCATTCAGTTCAATGACGAGGGCCTCGTGCCGGCAATCGCCCAGCAGCACGATTCGGGCGAAATCCTGATGATGGCCTGGATGGACCGCGACGCGGTCGCCGAGACGATGCGCAGCGGCCGGGTCTGCTACTGGTCGCGCTCTCGCCAGGTCCCGTGGCGCAAGGGCGACACGTCCGGCCACATCCAGACCCTGGTCGAACTGCGCATCGACTGCGACGGCGATACCTTGCTGGTGCTCGTCGATCAGACCGGTGTGGCCTGCCACACTGGCCGGCATAATTGCTTTTTCCAGGCGGTCCGTGACGGCGCCCTGCAGACCATCGCCCCGATCGTCGTCGACATGAGCCGGATCGGAAAGGATTGAGCTTGCCCCGCGGCGTGTTCTTGCGGCGCGCCTTCCTTGGCGCCGGCCTTCTCCTCCCGCTGGGTGCCTGCCAGACCTCCGACCTGTTCGGAGGGCGCCGGACGACACTGTCGCCGCGCGGCGATCGCCTGGTGCGCCTGATCCAGAACACCGGCAAGGACAACATGATGGCGCCGGAGGTCCCCGCGCTCATGGGGATCACCAACGAGGGGCGCGACATTCCGGTCCGGCAACTGGCCGGAGAGGGCACCGGCGGGCGCTTCGTCGTCAGCCTGGTCAACATCCGCAAGATCCACGAGTTCATCTTCCACCGCCGCCAGGGCGACGTGCTCATTCTGCACCTGAGCGATACCGCGTTCGCGCGACTGCGGAGCGTGCGCTATCCGCGCGACGGCAAGCCGTCGGTGATCACCGACGTGGCTTTCGCCGAGAGCGACTTCCAGCAGCAGATCGCCTTTTGGTTCGACCGCATACCGGGCCGGTAGTAATGTGACGGCGCGATGACAGTCGCCGTCTCTCCTCCCGCTTCGGCCCGCCGGACCCTCACGATCTGCGGCGGCGCGCATGCCCTGCACGACGGCTTCACCGATCTCCTGAACGTCCTCTATCCCCTGCTGCAGGCCCAGTTCGGCCTGAGCTACGCCGCGATCGGCGCGCTGAAGACGGTCTATTCCGGCGCCATGGCCAGCGGCCAGATCCCCTCGGGCAAGCTGGCGGTGCGGCTGGGCGGTGTGCGCGTGCTGGCCGTGGGCACGACGCTGGTCGCCGTCGGATACGCCCTGGCCGGCCTCGGCGGATCGCTCTACGGCGTCGTCGCAGGGCTCCTGCTGGCCGGGCTGGGCGGCAGCACCCAGCATCCCATCGCCTCGAGCCTGGTGTCGGCGGCCTATCCGGGCCTGCGTTCGCGTACCGCTCTGGGCACCTACAATTTCACCGGAGACCTCGGCAAGGTGGCGCTGCCTGCCCTGTTCGCCGTCGCGGCGGCCGCGCTCGGCTGGCAACAGGCACTGGTGGTCATGGCGGCACTCGCCGTGGCGGGCGCCGGGATCATCCTGGCCACGTTGAGGCCCATCCCGCTGCACGACCCGGAAATCAGTTCTAAGGCCACCATGACCGGCCAGGACCGTCCATGGGCTTACCGTCTGCTGTTCGCGATCCACGTCGCCGACGCCCTGGTGCGCAGCGGCTTTCTGATTTTCCTGCCGTTTCTCCTGAGAGACAAGGGAGCCGACCTGCCGACCATCGGGCTTGGCCTCTCGCTGCTGTTCGCCGGCGGCGCCACCGGAAAGCTGGTGATGGGCTGGATCGGCGCGCGGCTGGGTGTCGTGCCGTCGGTTATCCTGACCGAACTGGCCACGACGGCGCTCATCCTCGCCCTTCTGCCGCTGTCGCTGCCGCTCGCGCTGGTGGCGTTGCCGGTCGTCGGCCTGATGCTGAACGGCACCTCGTCGGTACTCTACGGCACCATTCCCGAGTTCGTGAGCACTGCGAAACGAACCCATGCCTTCGCGGTTTTCTACACCGGAGGTTCGGTGGCCGGGGCCACCGGCCCCTTCCTGTTCGGCCTGCTGGGCGACGCCATCGGCCTCACGATGGTGCTTGCCGTCGTGGCCTCAGTGGCACTCGCAACAGTGCCGATGGTGTGGGCGCTGCGGCCGGCCTTCCGCTCTTAAATCTCCCGGATTGTCGGTCAGGCTTCGTCGCTTGACCTCGCTGTCCGACTCGATACCTTCGCCGCGCCGGCGATTGTCCGCCTATTTCCAACCCAAATCGCAACAGCGCCGCGACTCGATGCGGTGGCTTGAGACAGGAAAGGTCGTAGACCAATGGACTATCGTTCCCTTTTTTCAGAAACCGAACGAGCAGCTGATCGTGCGCTGGCCAAGCCGGCTGAATACGCCGCCTACAAGAAGACATTCAACGAATCCCTGAAATCCAAGGACCCGTTCTTCGGCAAGATGGATGTGCAGCCTTGCGTGCTGGCCTACACGCCCGAGCAGCGCGCTGCCCTGTCACAGCTTGGCCTGCAATTGCATCAGATCGTCGAAATCGTCATTCAGATGTACATCAATGGCGTACACAAGCTCCTCGACGAATTCCCGCAATACATCCTGTTCAAGCCGCTCATGGAGCGGCAGCTGATCTCCTACCAGGAATACGGGCGCTACGACTTTATCGTCGATCGCGCCGGAGATCCGGTCTTCATCGAAACGAATGCGGCGATGGCCAGCGGCTACCTGCCTCTGATGACCGTTCAGGAAGAGTTTGCGAAGACGGCTCCGGAATTTCTGCGCGTCGCGGGCATGCAGACGGAACATCCCAAGCGCGACGAGGTCTTCGGCAGCTCGATTGCCCGCATGGTCAGGACGTTTACCAGCGACGACGGCGCCGTCGCGGTGCTCGTTGACGAAAACCACAAGATGCACGAAGTGGAAATGATTGCGGCCAGCTTGCGCCGTGCCGGCCTCGAGGTCGTCGTCGGTGACGTTGCCGATCTGGTTTATGACCACGGCTACCGGCTTGGCCACGACGGCCCTGAGATAATCGCGACATTCAACAAGTTCCGGCTGTTCGGCTCGCAGCATCATTGGTCGGCGGCGGCGCCGGCGCGCCACCACACTTTTCTCGAGGGCATTCGAAACAATGCGTTCCTGTCGATCAATAATTTTGCCTGCCTGACGATCGCCGAGGACAAGGCGATCTTCGCCGCGATGCGAAGCGAGGCAGTCCAGGCGGCCCTGACGCCCGAGCAGAAGAAGTTCATCCGCAGGCATACACCCGACTCCTATCCGTTCTCACCCGGCATGATGACGCTCGAGGGCACGCAACTGCTGGCCGACATGCGGGTCAATCGCGGCGAGTGGATCCTGAAGCCACGCAACGACTATCGCGGCGGCGGCGCCTATAGCGGCCGCGACTACGACGCTGAGGGATGGAAGTCTCTGCTCGACACCGTGGCTGCACAAGAGACCCCGTATCTCGCGCAGCGCCGTGTCGACGCCCACATGTTCCGGATCGCCGTTGCCGAGGAAGCCGTCGTCAGGCGGGAAGAGGTGCGCATTCTGGGCGGCCTCTATTACCGGCATCTCAGCGCTTCCGGCATCGTCGCCCGGGTTTCGCCGTCGGAGATCGCCAATGTCAGCTCAGGCAAGGCATATGTCTTGCCGGACATGGAGATACCCGGCGCGGCCGGCTGAACGCGGCCTTCTCCCCGTGAATCCGACCGAGTCCGGCGCGTCTCCTCTCCAGGGATGGCTGATCGTCGCGGCCATGACCACCTGTCAGGCTCTGGTGTTGTTCGACATCACCGCCGTCGGCGTCGCTTTGCCGAACATGACCGTGGACCTCGACCTGTCTCCCTCGGGAGCCGCCTGGCTGGTCAATGCCTACCTGGTCTCCTACACAGCGCTCGTCGCGCTCGGCGGCCGCCTCGCCGACGAGTGGCAGCGTTATCGGGTGTTCCTGCTCGGCGTGCTGCTCTTCGTAATGGGTTCCGCGGCCTGCGGCCTGACGCCATCGGGCACCTTCCTGTCGGAACCATGGATTATCGCGTTCCGGGCGTTGCAGGGCATGGGCGGCGCCCTGATGGTTCCGGCTGCACTGGCCATCGTCATTTCCTCCGTGCCGGCAGAAGCGCGTGGCCGGGCGATGTCGGTCTACATAGGTGGCGGCCAGGTTTTCTTCGTTCTCGGTCCGGTGGCTGGAGGGTTTCTCACGCAGCATATCTCGTGGCGCGCGATTTTCTTTGTCGCCGTGCCGGTGGCGGCGGCTGGGGCAGCGTTGCTCGTGGCCGTGATGCGATCTGCGGTGGCGGCTCGGCCACGTGGCGCGGCCACCGTCCGCAGTGGCACCCTTGCTATGGTCGCCGGCATGGCGCTCGCCATGCTCGGCCTACAGCAAGCGGGGCATTCCGGCTGGCGTGAAGGCCATCCGGTCGTCCTGCTGGCCGCCGGCCTCGCGGCCATGGCGTGGTTCGTAGCGTCCGAGCGCGGCGCCGCCCGGCCCTTGCTGCCGCTCGAGTTGTTTCGCGATGACGCGTTTCGGCGCTACGCCGCCACCTTGTTTCTCCTGCAGGTGGCGACTGTCGGATTGATCACCTTCGCGCCCCTGCTGCTTCAGAGAGGGTTTGGACTGACCCCGTCCACAGCTGGAATCGTGATGCTGGCGTTCATCGGCGGTTGGGCCGCCATGGTGCCGGTCGCGGGCATTCTTCACGATCGATTCGGCCCCCGGCGGCCGATTGCGATCGGCGCGCTCGTCGCCATGGTCAGCCTCGCCGCATGGACCTGGAGTCTGACCGAACTGACGGTCGCCCTTCAGATCCCATTCATGGCGCTCACTGGCGTCGGCATCGGCCTCAGCATCCTCCCCGCCAATACCGCAGCGGTGACTGCCGGCGACGCGTCACGACGGGCTGCCACGGTGGGGCTCGTCCAGACCATGCGCCAGCTTGGTGGATGCACGAGTATCGCCGTTCTGAGCGTGTTCTTTCTCGCCGCGCCGAGTTCCGCGCCGACCAGCCTGGTTGCCATGGCACAAACAGGCTTCCTCATCCTCCTGGCTGTCGTCGCCGTGAACGTCGCGATCAACATACGGAACGGCCGGGCGGCAGCGGCTCCATAACTGCGGGCCGCAAGCCTGCTGCCAGCTGCTGCTTCGTGTTCGCGGTGGTCGGAATCGTGCGCCGCGACGACCGGGTGATGTGCCCGGCGGCACATGTGCTACGCTTGCGAGGACATGTCTTCTTTTGCTCGCGTCTTCGCAATCGTCGTGGTCCTGGCCATGATCGGCGGCGCCGTTGGTGGATGGTTTGGCCTTCGATACCTCGAGCATCGTTGGACATTCATTCCTGATAAATACGACCCCGGGGCACCGTGGGAGATACCGGCCGGTGTGGCGGAGGTTTCATTTCCGACCTCCGACGGCGTCCGTCTCCATGGCTGGTTCCGGCCAGGCCAGGCGCCGCGCAACGGTGTCACCGTCCTGCTGATGCTTGGCAGGACCGGCAAGCTTCCGACCTTCAAGTATGAAATCGACGCCATGCAGAGGCGCGGGTTTGACCTGCTGCTGTACAACTACCGCGGCTACGGGAAGAGCGAAGGCACCACGCTCAGCGAAGCGACGCTTGTCCTCGATGGCAGGGCCGCACTGCGCTATTTGACGGAAGAACGCGGGATCGCCCCGGGTTCGATCGCCTTGGTTGGCATTTCTCTTGGCGCGGCGGTCGCGGTGGACCTTGCCACGTCTTCGCCCTGCCGGGCTGTGGTATTGATCGGTGCCTTCGCCTCTCTCAAACAGGCCGCCAAGTATGCCAGGCCCTGGATCCCGGATTTTCTGCTCGATCACCTTGAAAGCCCGTTCGACACCGTCGGCAAGGTCGCCGGCGTGAACTGTCCGGTGCTGCTCGTTCACGGTGAATCCGACAAGATATTTCCGCTCTTTCAGGCGGAGGAAATCTATCAGGCCGCGCCCTTGCCCAAACGGCTGATCGTCGTGCCGGATGCCGGACATTGGCGGCCGACCAGGAGCGACAACAAGTATTTCGATCAGGTGGCCTCGTTCATCATCTCCGGAAAATGAGCGGCGGGCGGGAGCGGCGTCAAAATCAAGTGCCGTCAAAACGCTGGCACGCGATGCGATCAGCCCCTAGATCGGCCTATTGACTTATCCTATCCGTTTGATATTCCTGTCACGCAAAGCGAGGCGAACAGGAGGACCTCAAACATGACCGCACGCGAAGCCCTCGACCTTTGGGAGGCCTACGGAGATGCCGTCAGTCTGCCGCAGATCTACCGTGAGATGGGCCTGACGCGCCTGCGCATCCTGGTCGCCGAGGAGTCCAAGCCGCCGCAGCGGAGCGCCATAGACCGCATGCCGATCCCGCGGCTCAACTACAATCCGCTTGACCGGGCGCTGGGACGTGAAACGCCGCCCGACCCCGCCCCGCCGGTTGCGGCAACGGTGGACAGACCACTGCCGCAGGCGCCCAAGACCTTGCGCGACAAGGCACTCACAAATCCCGTGCGGTTGCGCACGCCCGGCCGGAGACGGGCCTCTTTCCTCTATCATCTCGCGGTCTGCGGTTGCGTGGCCGAAGCGGCGGCGCGCGCCCAGATCGGCCGCAGTACGCTCTATCGCTGGCGGGACGATCTGCCCAGGTTCGCCGAGCGCTGGGACGAAGCCATCGCCCGACGCCAGCGCGTGGTCGGCGACGACATCGTCCTGCTGGCCAGCCAGATCGAGTTCCAGCCGGTGCTGTTCGCCGGCAAGACGGTGGGCCAGCGGCGCAAGATCAACGCACAACTCCTGATGCATGTGCAGAAGCGCCTGGATGCCGACCGCCGCCGCGCCGAGGACCGCGCCGAACGCCGCGAGCTGGCGCTGCTGCGCGCCACGCCGGTCGACGAGGAAGCATTGGCCGAACGGCTGCTCGTCCTGATGGAACGGCGACGTGAAACGAGTCATCCGGTGTCCCACGAAGCGGCCCCGGAGACATCGGATTCAGCCAACATAAACAAGGACTTGGACGAGGCAGCGTGAGGTGGGGGACGACGTGGCCCCCTGTCCCACGCGCTTAACGCACGCCGTCCCAGACCGGCCCCATCGGTCTCAACCGCATGCCCTTGCGCAGGAACTTGTAGGGCATCTCGACCGGGTCGGTGATGTGGGCGCCGGGCGAACGGACCACCAGGATGGTCTCGGCGATCGGCTGGAAATCGGCGCGGAAATGCACCGTCGATTTCAGCGCGATGATGGGGACCTGGCTCGGCTCGACGCCGACGGCACGGAACATCTCCTGGTCGGCCGCCTGGACCCGCTTGGCCGCCAGCACCGCGGACACGCCCGATGCCTCGTCGGTGACCAGCGCCATCGGCCCGATCTGGAACTTGGCGCCGCCGTAGAACGGGCCGGTGCCGGTGAAGATGCCGTCGCCCAGTTTCACCACCCGCCAGTCGGCGACCACAGGCTTTTCGCCGCCATAGCCCACCACGGCGCCGATGCCGCGGCGCATGATATTGCCTTCGCCGGTCGCCGCCGCCTCCTTTGCCGCGCCCTCGTCGACGATCATGCCGATCACAGCACCCCGGGCCTTGTGACGCATCAGGGCAGCCAGCAGCCCCACTGTATCGGACGTGCCGCCGGCGCCGGGATTGTCCTGCACGTCGGCCAGCACGATCGGCTTGCTGGCCGTCTTCGACAGTTCGATGGCGCGCAAGGCCGCCTGGTCGGGATCCAGCAACTCGCCGTCAAAGGATTTCTCCTGTGCCTTCACCGTGGCGGCGAGCCGGTCGGCGGCGGCCTCGACCGCCTCCCTGTCGTGGCCATAGACCACTAGCGCCGGCCCGCATTGGGCGATGTCGGCCGGCGGGAAGCCCGGCGTGTGCGTCACGCTCACGATGCCCTGGTTATGGCTCTTTTCGCCCGCCTCCATCTCGCCCACGAGATCGAAGATCGCCTTGGCCGGTTCGATGAAGGTGCACTGCCAGACCAGCGGGATCAGGAAATCGAGCTGGCGATAGGCGCGATAGACCGGCCGCTTCTCCCGCAAGAGCTTGTCGAGCAGTTCGACAGCGCGCTTGCCTGTAGCCGCCATGTCGATGTGCGGATAGGTGCGATAGCCGACCAGCGCCGTTGCAAGCCGCGCCATCTCGGGCGTCAGGTTGGCGTGATAGTCGAGGCTCGCCACCACCGGCAGATCGTCGCCAACGACGGCGCGGATCCGGGCCAGCAGCTCGCCCTCGCCGTCCTCGGTGTTCTCGGCCACCATGGCGCCGTGCAGGTCGAGATAGACGGCGTCGAACGGTCCCTGCTCGCGCAAATCCTCGTCGAACAGCGCCCACATCTTCTCGTAGGCATCCTCCGTCACGTACGACGCCGGCGCCGCCGCCGCCCAGGCCAGCGGCACGATCTCGTGGCCGAGTTCGGCCAGGCGCTTGACCGCCCCGGCGATCGGAATGTTGAAGCCCTCGACGCCGGCGATCATCTCCGGTCCGCGCAGCAGCGGCGGCCAGGCATCGGCACGGACGAACTCCTCCCAGGTAGCCTGCTGCGGCGCGAAAGTGTTGGTCTCATGCTGGAATCCGCCCACAGCAATACGCGCCATACCAAGTTCTCCCTCTTCACAATCCCACCGGCCGCGGCGACCATATCATCGTGGCGCACAAATTCCTTCCCGTTGTGGCGATGCTTTTCCTCGCGGCCTGCAACGTGCCGGCGCAATGGCAAAAGCCGGACGTCGAGCGGGCAGCACTCGACAGCGACCTCCTGCAATGCCGTCATGCCGGACAGCAGCAGTCGCTCAGAGCCTACGCGTCGCAGCTCAACTTTCCGTTCAACAGTCCGCCCTTCTGGGCCGGATCGTGGCAGCCGAGCCGCGACCGATGGAACCGCAGCGTGGAAGCCGACCGGGAATTTGCCGAGGGGCGGTTCACGGCCGACTGCATGCGCGACAAGGGTTACCAACGGACCTCACCGCGGGCGTCTGGCAGCCTCTGACGCGCTCAGCCATTGCCTGTCGCATCCTCGATGGCGCGCAGCAGCACCGGCCAGTATTCCTTGCCGTGGCCGAGTTCGACCGCCCGCTCCATCAACTCGCGGGCGACATCGGCACCCAGCGCCGGCACGCCTTTTTCCCCGGCCATCTCGATGGCGTAGCCGAGATCTTTTAGCGCGTATTCCGTCGAGAAGGCGCGTTCGGGAAAGACGCCCGGCAGCATCGCCTTCATGCCGTGATTGCGCAGCGCGAAGGAATCGGCCGAGCCTTTGGTCAGGGTCTCGTACAGCACCTTGCCGTCGACGCCGTGGGCACGGGCGATCGACAGCGCCTCGCCCAACGCCACCACGGTCTGGAACAGGATCATGTTGTTCAGGATCTTGACCGTCTGCCCCGCGCCGGCGTCGCCGCAGTGCGTCACCTCGCTCGCCATGTGGCGCAGCAGCGGCGCGATACGGGCAAAAGTCTCCGCCGTGGCACCGACCATGATCGACAACGTGCCGTCGATCGCGGCCTGGCGCGTGCGGGCGACAGGCGCGTCGGCGAAAGCCACGGCTTGGCCCTCGAATGCGGCAAACAGCCGGCGGGCGAGCGCCACCGGCGCCGTGCTGAGGTCGACCACGGTCGCGCCCGGCTTGACCTTCGACAGCAACCCGCCCTCGCCCAGGCAGATCTGCTCCACTTCCCTGCCGCCGGGCAGGGAGAGGAAGATCGTCCGGCAGCCTGCCGCGATCTCGTCGAGCGCGGCGCTCTTCACGCCGGCGGCCGCAAGCCGCTCCAGCGGTGCGCGGTCGCGGTCGCTTGCCAGCACCGTCATCCCGCTCTTGCGCGCCAGGTTGGCACACATCGGCTCACCCATCGTGCCGACGCCGATAAATCCGATCATGTCCGTCATGTCAGTCCACTATGAAGAGTTTGGCACCGCCCGCGGTGCGCGAACGGTGGGCCAGATCGCCGTCGGCCACCTGGTAGCTCTGGCCGGGCTTCAGCACGACGGTGCGGCCGTCCGCCAGTTCGGTGTGCAACTCGCCTTCCAGTACCAGCAGCACGTGGCCTTTCTGGCACCAATGGTCGGCGAGATAGCCGGGCGTATATTCAACCATGCGCACCCGGATGTTGTTGAAAGTGCGGGTGCGCCAGAACGCCTTGCCGGTCTCGCCGGGGTGTTCCGTGCGCTCCACGTCGGTCCAGTCGGTCGTGCCGAAAGGTATGTCGAACATCAGCATGGCGAGTGTCTAGCACGGAACCCGCCTTCACCCCCACTCCGCCAGTGCCTTCTCCAGGCTCTCCTGCCCACGATAAAGCATCGCGCGCCAACCGGCGGCGCGCGCGGCGTCGACGTTTTCCGCGCGATCGTCGACGAACAGGATCGATTGCGCCACCGTCACGCCCATGCGCGCCTGGGCACTGGTGTAGAAAACCCGTTCCGGCTTGCAGACACCCAGCGCCGCCGAATAGACGATCTCGTCGAAATGCGCCCCAAGTCCGGCATGGTCGCGCAGATAGGTGACGCGGTGATGCTCCTGGTTGGTGGCCGCGAAGCAACGGCCACCAGTGCGCGTACGCCACGCGTCGGCCTGGGCCAGCACACCGCGGTCGATCACACAGTCCTTCTCGAACCAATAGGCGACGAACTCGTCGAGCCGGTCGGCCAGGCCTTTGCTCTGGAAGTACGCCTGCAAGGCGACGTAGAGATCGAGCCGCCCGCGCAGTACTTCCATGAACTCACGCCGGAAGAAGTCGCGGGCGATTTCCTCTTGGTCGAAGCCCCAGTCGGCCTTCAAGGTCGCAGACCACGGCCGTGCCGAACCCGGCTGGGCGAGCGAGACGACGCCGTCAATGTCGAGAACGAGGACAGGGTTGGAACTCATGGCGTCATTGGTCCCGCTGCGGTCTTCGCCGCCAGATGCTTCGTCACGAACGACTCCCGAACAGCGCATACCGGAAGCGCAAGCTGGCCTCGCGGGGAGTCGGATGTCAATCGAACGCGGCATTGCAACATCGTGCGCGATTGCCGGTGATTCTCCGACGGCCTAGCATGCCGATCATCTGGAGGCGGAGTGTCTGATGCAACCATCGCGCCGATCCGTTCTGCTCGCGGCCACAGCTGCCGCATTGACGATCCCCGCCACGCCGAACGCTCAGCCGGCGGCCGGACGGCAGAAGATCCTGCGCCTGCAGACACGGCAGATCGAGGTCGGTGGCAAACTGGCGACCCGCTATGGCGTCGTCCAGCCGTCGGGAGCCTACGGGCTCACGCTCGACGAGGGCGACATGTTCGACGTCCGCCTCGACAATGCGTTGGCGGTATCATCGGGCGTGCATTGGCACGGCCTCAATCCACCCTGGCGCCAGGACGGCGTGCCCTATGTGAGCCAGCTGCCGATCGGTCCGGCGCAGAGCCTCGACTACAAGTTCCCGGCCAGGCCTGCGGGCACGCGTTGGATGCACTCGCATTTTGGCCTGCAGGAACAAAATCTCCTGGCGGCACCGCTGATCGTGCGCGAGACCAGCGCAATCCGCAGCGGTCTGCAGGAGGTGGTCGTTCTGCTCGAAGACTTCTCGTGGACCAACCCGCGGAAGCTGTACGACGATCTGCGCAAGGCCAAGCCCGATGATGGCGGCATGAACATGAAGACGAACATGTCTGCGCCGGACCTCAACGACATCCAGTACGACGCCTATCTCGCCAACGACCGGACGCTGGCCGATCCGCAGGTCATCGACGTCGAGCGCGGCGCCGAGGTACGCCTGCGGATCATCAACGGATCGGCGTCGAGCAACTTCACCATCGACCTCGGCGCGATCGAAGGGGCGCTGGTGACTGTCGACGGCAACCCGGTCGTGCCGCTGAAGGCGAGCCGTTTCCCGCTCGGTACCGCCCAACGTGCCGACATCATCATGCGCATGCCCGCCGACGGCCATTCCGCAGCCGTGCTGGCGCTCGGCGAAGGCCGCACGCTGCGGACCGGCGTGGTGCTCCGACCGCCGCGGGCTTCGGTCGCGAGGATTTCCGACAACGCCGATGCGGCCGGCCCCATCGTCGGCCTGGAAATGGAGAAATCGCTACGTGCCAGCCAGCCGCTTGCCGTCCGGCCGGTCGATCGTTCGATCCCGATCGATCTCATCGGCACCATGGAGGGCTACGTCTGGCAGATGCCGGTCAACGGCATGGGCGGACTGCCGGTAAGGGTCGTCCGCGGCGAACGGGTCGAACTGGTGATGCGCAACCGCACGATGATGGACCATCCCATGCATCTTCACGGCCACTCCTTCCAGGTGACCGAAATCGACGGACAGAAATTTTCCGGGGCAGTGCGCGATGTCGTGGTGGTGATGCCGGGGACCACCGTGAAAGTCGTCTTCGACGCCGACAATCCCGGCCTGTGGGCCTATCACTGCCACAACCTCTATCACATGGCGGCCGGCATGTTCACGACGGTCGTTTATGAAGGCTTCGCCTGACACCATGGGAAACACGATGGAACTGCTCGTCCCCTCGCTGGCCCAACTCGACGCCTATGCCGATTCGCTGCGAAACGGATTCTGGTCGGACAATCTCCGCCGCGAAGCCTCCGCCCGCGAGGAACTGGAGAAGATCGTAGCCGATCCGGCCGCTTTCGTGGCCTCGCTCGACGACCCAGAGGCCAAGGGCCCGCCCATCCCGCTGCCGGATGGCAGCACGGTTGAGCGCCTGCCCGGCTACCGCCGCTGGATGTGGGACGGCGGGTTCTGCGGTTCGGTGAATTTCCGCTGGCAGCCTGGCACGTCGGAGCTTCCGCCCTATAGCCTTGGCCATCTCGGCTACGGCGTCGTGCCATGGAAGCGCCGCCGGGGTTATGCCACGCGCGCCGTGGCATTGATGCTGCCGGAGGCACGCAAGCTCGGCCTCGAATACATCGACCTGACGACCGATCACGACAATTTTCCCTCGCAGAAGGTCATCACTGCAAACGGCGGCACCCTTGTCCGCCGCTTTACCAAGGCGGCGGGCCAGGGCGGGGCCGAGGCCCTGCTGTTCCGGATCGCGCTTTAGGCGCCGACCCGTACGACGGTTTCGGCCATCGCCGAAAGGAGCGCGAGACCACGGGCTTTAAGCGCCCGCGACGAGTCCTTGCCGCCGATTTCGCCCTCCAGCACCAGAGCGATAAAACCGTGCATCGAGGCTCCGGCGAAGTCGGTCATGCGCTGCTTGATCTCGCCTGACGCGTGCGGAATGGCGGCTTCGACAGCAGCGCCATGAAGCGCCCGAACCGCCTCCGACGCGGCAGCAAGAGGTCCGGCTTCCAGCCGATTGGCCTCACGACTGAACATGAGCTGGAACAGCGCCGGATTGCCGGCGGCGAAAGCCATATAGCCAATCCCCTGGGCAACCAGCTGTCCGGTGGCGCTGCCGTCGGCCCGCGCGGCCTCAGCTGTCATGGCAGCCGCCAACTCGTCGAAACCACGGGTTGCCAACTCGGCCAGCAGATCGTCGATCGAAGCGAAATGATAGGCCGGCGCGGCATGGGAAACGCCTGCCCGCCGGGCACATTCGCGCAAGGTGAAGCCGCGGATGCCCTTCTCCTCGAGAAGCGTCCGGCCCGACGTCGCCAGCGCCTCCCGAAGTTGGCCATGATGATAGGGCTGGCTCTTTTGGCGGGACATTTTGCCTCCAGCAAGATTCTACTATTCTAATCTTTACGCTGGAAAGAGGCGAAAATCCGGCTGACACCACACCGCTGCTGTGGCTGACTTTGGTCCATAGCAGGGAAAGAGAGCAGAAAATGGCGTTTGAAGCCTGGGCGGCCTTCGCGGCGGCATCGACAATCCTGCTCCTCATTCCAGGGCCGACCGTGCTGCTTGTCGTGTCCTATGCCTTGGGCCAGGGCTGGCGGACCGCGCTCCCCATGGCCGTGGGCGTTGCCCTCGGCGACTTCACCGCCATGACACTTTCCATGCTGGGACTGGGCGCCCTGCTTGCCGCCTCTGCCACGCTGTTCACCGTACTGAAGTGGGTGGGCGCCGCCTACCTGGTCTATCTCGGCATAAAGCTCTGGCGGGCCGGCGGTACGCTGGATGCAGCGCCCCGAGCCGATGCGGTGTCGGCTGGCCGGATGCTCGGTCACGCCTGGCTGGTGACTGCCCTCAACCCCAAGAGCCTCACCTTTTTCGTGGCGTTCCTGCCCGTTTTCCTCGACCCGGCCGCGGCCTTCCTGCCCCAGATGCTGGTGTTCGAGACGACCTTCCTGATGCTCGCCTTCGCCAACGCCTTCGGCTACGCCCTGGTGGCCACCAAGGCACGGCGCCTCGCGGCAAGCCCGCGGGCGATCGGTGTCGTCAATAAGGTGGGCGGCGGCCTTCTGGTCAGCGCCGGCGTAGCGACCGTCAGCTTCGGCGGCGCGCGGAGCTAACCAAACTGCCGACCGTCAGGGGGCGACGGCCGCCTGCGCCAGCCCGGCCAGCGCCTTGCTCAATCCCGTCACCGCCGGACACTGAGCGACGCCATGGCGCTGCGCGATGAAGGCCGGGTCGTTGTAGCCAAGCCAGACCTGGTCCCGAGCATCCTTCCAGACGAGCGCCTTCAGCGGCAAGTCGATGCCAACCGACTGGGCGCATTCCATGAAGGGCGTGCCGCCTTGCGGATTGCCGAAGATCAGGACCTCGGCCGGGAGCAAGGTCTTGCCGATCTTGGCAGCGCCTGCAGCGTGATCGATGCGGGCGAAAATCACCAGCCCTCGCTCCTTGGACACTGCCTCGAAGCGATCCATGGTTTCCTTGGCGGAATGAGGGCTCTTCAACGCGACGAGACCGTCAGCCGCTGCCACGGGGCCGGCGATCAACAGCAACAATGACAGAGCGAAAGCCAGCAGGCGCTTCATGGGACCCTCCCGTTTCCTGGCGAGGCAGCCCGAATTTCGGGGGCGAGCACCCCGGGCCACGCCTGAGTGTACGAGGCGATGGCCGGCCCGCTTCATCACGTCAGTCCACGGTTGCGTGAACCGCCGTGGCGAATGCGGCGCATCGGCAAGGAAGAATTAGTGGCGAGCCCGGCTGGATTCGAACCAGCGACCACCAGCTTAGAAGGCAGGTGCTCTATCCACTGAGCTACGGGCCCGAATGCCTAGGATAGCATACGCCGCAATGGCGTGCCGTCAGTGCGTCCAGCGGCCGACGCGGGTATAGGCGAAATTGTCGGCATAGGCCTTGGGTCTCACCACGCGCGTATGCGGCTGCTCGACCGTGTATTGCCAGCCATTCTTCTCGGCGTGGGCCTTGGCTTCGTCGAGGCTGGCGAAGCGCAACTTCACCTGTTCCATGGTGTCACGCGAACTGGTCCAGCCCATCAGCGGATCGACCTGCTTGGGCGACGGCTCGGGCTCGAGCACCCATTCGTGGGTGTTGCGCATGCCGGCCTGCATGGCGGTCTTGGCCGGCTTGAAGATACGAACCTTCATGAACTCCGATACTCCAACTGACGGGGGCGTGGTCGGGGCGGCCGGATTCGAACCGACGACCTTCTGCGCCCAAGGCAGACGCGCTACCAGACTGCGCTACGCCCCGCCGCATGGCTTTGCAGGCCGGCACTTCTAGCAGTGGCAGGGGCACCTCGAAAGCGCAAATTCCGGGTGCTATAGTGCGTCATGTTCGATCAAACGCCCGAGGAAGGCCGTCCCGGCCGCGCGCCGTCGGTCAATGTCCTGGGCGGCGCCCTGCAACCCTGCTCGGTCGAGCCAGTAACCGGCTTCTATCGCGATGGCTGCTGCAATACCGGCCCCGAGGATATCGGCCTGCACACGGTCTGCGTCGTGACGACGGCGGCGTTTCTGGCCTTCTCCAAGGCCCGCGGCAACGATCTCAGCACGCCCATGCCTCAATATGGCTTTCCAGGCCTCGTGCCCGGCGACCGCTGGTGCCTGTGCGCGGCACGTTGGCAGGAAGCGCTCGACGGCGACGCAGCGCCCCGGGTCGTTCTTGAGGCCACGCATGCCGCGACGCTGCGCGTCGTGCGACTCGACGATCTGAAGAAATACGCCTTCCGTCCGAACTAGAATATCCCGTCGACTTCGCCCTCGGCGGTCAGGCGGATGCTCTCGGCTGCGGGAACTCGGGGCAGACCAGGCATACTCATGATGTCACCGGCCATGGCGACCACGAAGCCGGCGCCGGCCGATAGCCGGACTTCTCGGACCGGCAGGGTATGCCCGGTCGGCGCACCGCGCAGCTCGGGATCGGCGGCGAAACTGTACTGGGTCTTGGCGATGCAGACCGGCAGCTTGCCGTAGCCCGCCGCCTCGAGCGCTTTAAGCCGGCGCTGCGCCGTGCCCGCAAAGGCAACTCCTGACGCGCGGTAGATTTCCTTCGCCACGGTCTCGATCTTCTGCGCGAGCGGCAGACCGTCGGGGTAGAGAGTCCTGAAGGCCGCCTTGCCCTCGTCGAGCGTCTCGACCGCGGCCCGGGCCAGGGCTTCCGCCCCCGCTCCGCCCTTCGCCCAATGCTCGCAAAGATATGCCTTGGCGCCAGCGGCGGCGCACTTTTCCTCGACCAGCTGCAGTTCGGCCGGCGTGTCGCTCACGAAACGATTGATGGCAACCAGAACCGGCAGCCCGAACTTCGCGAGGTTCTCGACATGCCGCAGCAGATTGGGCAGGCCGCGTTCGACCGCGCCGAGATCCTCCTTGCCGAGCGCCTTCTCGTCGGCGCCACCATGCAGCTTGAGCGCCCGTACCGTGGCCACGACCACGGCCAGGCCGGGCGTCAATCCTGCCTGACGGCACTTGATATCGAGGAACTTCTCGGCTCCGAGGTCGGCGCCGAAGCCGGCTTCGGTCACGACATAGTCGGCCAGCGCCAGCGCCGCCCGCGTGGCGATCACCGAGTTGCAGCCGTGCGCGATGTTGGCGAACGGCCCGCCGTGAATCAGCACCGGATTGTTCTCGAGCGTCTGCACCAGGTTGGGCTTGGCCGCATCCTTCAGCACCGCGGCCATGGCCGGCGCCGCCTTGAGATCGCCTGCCGTCACCGGCTTGCCGTCGCGGGTTTCGGCCACGACGATCCGCGCCAGCCGATCCTCGAGGTCCGCAAGGTCACGCGCCAAGCAGAGGATCGCCATCACTTCCGATGCCGTGGTGATGTCGAAGCGCGTCTGGCGGGGAAAGCCGTTGGCCACGCCACCAAGGTTGGTCACCAGGTCGCGCAGCGCCCGGTCGTTCATGTCGAGTACACGCGGCCAGAACACGCGCCGGGCATCGATGCCCAGCGCATTGCCCCAGTAGATGTGGTTGTCGAGCATTGCGGCCAGCAGATTGTGGGCCGTGGTGATGGCGTGGAAGTCGCCGGTGAAATGCAGGTTGATGTCGGCCATCGGCACGATCTGCGCCTGGCCGCCACCGGTGGCGCCGCCCTTCTGGCCAAAGCACGGTCCGAGACTGGGCTCGCGGAGCGCGATCGCCGTCTTCTTGCCAAGGCGGTTGAGAGCATCGCCCAGGCCGATCGTCGTTGTGGTCTTGCCCTCGCCAGCCTTGGTCGGGCTGATCGCCGTCACCAGGATGAGCCTGCCCGGCTTGCGGCCCTCCAGGGAGTTGACGAACGCGGCATCGAGCTTCGCCTTATCCCGGCCATAGGGCTCCAGCGCATCGCCCGGTATGCCCAGCCGCGCGGCAACATCGGTCATCGGCTTCTTGATTGCGCGCCGGGCGATCTCAATATCTGACATTCACGTTCCCCAAACCCCGTCTTTCGATGGGCGCGACCCTAGCGAGACGACGCTACCGAGCCAACAGGAGAGACCATGAAGGCGTGGGCAAAAATCGACTGCGCATTGGCCGACTATGTCGACGACAACTGGCTGCGTGACAGCGCCGTCAAACGCCGGTTACGCGAGGAGACGGCCAAGCTGTCGGCAGGCGGCATGCAGATCGCCGCCCACCAGGGCCAGCAAATCGTCCTGCTCGCCCGCGCCATTGGTGCCCGGCGTGCCGTCGAGGTCGGCACCTTTACCGGTTACTCCTCACTCTGTATCGCCGAGGCGCTGCCGGCCGACGGCAAGCTCTGGTGTTGCGACGTGAGCGAGGAATGGACGAGAACCGCCCGGCGCGCCTGGAAAGAGGCCGGCGTCGACAGCCGCATCGAACTCACCATCGGACCGGCGCTGGGCACGCTCGACTGGAAGGCCTTGCCGGGCAACTCGACCTCGCCTTCATAGACGCCAACAAGGACGACTATGACGCCTACTACGAGCGCTGCCTGAAGCTCGTGCGACCGGGCGGGCTGGTCCTGATCGACAACGTGCTATGGGGTGGGTCGGTGGCGAATCTCGCGATCGACGACAGGGACACCAAGGCAATTCGGGTGCTGAATGCCAAGCTTAAATCCGACGAACGCGTGGATCTTGCCCTGTTCACGGTGGGTGACGGCATGACCTGCGCGCTGAAGCGTTGATGGCTATTTCGCGTTGCCGAAGATCTCGTGCCGGACCTTGTCGCCCGGCTTGACGCCGAGCAGCTTGGCACTGCCGCCATTGATCTCGAGTACGCCGCGCACCGGGGCCGTGCTGGGGATCGCTTCGGTCGACAATGGCACGGCGTTCGAATGAACGTGCCGGACCGTGCCATCGGCTGCGATGAAGATCATGTCGAGCGGGATCAGCGTGTTTTTCATCCAGAAGCTGACCGGCTGCTCTCGATAAAAGTCGAACAGCATGCCTTCATAGGGCCCAAGGCTCTTGCGAAACATCAGGCCGTGCGAGCGCTCGGCGTCGTTCGTGGCCATATCGACCTCGAACTTGAGCTCTCGCCCGGCGCTATCGATGACCAGAGACGAGCGCCTGAACTTGACGTCGGCACCCTGCCCGGCAGCGGCGCCGGCCACCAGGACAAAGGGGGCCGCAAAAAAGATACGGCGGCCGAGCCGTCGATTGAACCCTGCGAAAGCCATGCCCATGGATAGAGCCTGCAGGCCGATTTCGTCAAACTGAAGACGCTTGCGTGACATTGGGTCTGTTCTCATAGTGCAGGCCAATCATCGGGGGGAGCCGCGCCGCGGCTGAGAGGTTCGCAAGAACGACCCCGGGAACCTGATCCGGTTAATGCCGGCGTAGGGACTGGTGAATTCTGTGACGACCTCCCCTTCCCTTATCGTGCGCAACGCGCGCATCGCCTTCGGCGATCGCGTGGTGGCCGACAAGCTCACCCTCGAATTTCCCGCAGGCCGGACGACCTGCCTGCTGGGACGCAGCGGTGTCGGCAAGACCTCACTGCTGCGCTGGCTGGCGGGTCTGTTGCCCGACACCGAGCGTGCACACCCCGTAGCCTATATGGCGCAACGCGACCTGCTGCTGCCGTGGCTGGATGTGCTCGGCAACGTGATGCTGGGTTATCGCCTGCGCCACGACCGAGAAGCGTTGCGGGCCGCCGAACCCCGGGCGCGCGCTTTGCTTGCAGAGGTAGGACTCGGCGATCGTCTGACGGACCGACCCGGTGCCCTGTCCGGAGGCATGCGCCAGCGCGTGGCGCTTGCCCGCACTCTTTGCGAGGACCGCGTCGTTGTCCTGATGGATGAGCCTTTTGCCCACCTCGATGCGGTGACGCGCCTGGAACTGCAGGACCTTGCCGCACGACTGCTCGCCGGCCGGACAGTGGTGCTGGTAACCCACGATCCCCTGGAAGCACTCCGCATCGGCGATCAGATCCGCGTTCTGTCGGGAACACCTCTCGCGGCGGGGCCGATCCTCGAGCCGCCGGGGCCGATACCGCGCGATCCAGCCGACCCGGCGCTGCTCGCCTTGCAGGCGCGGTTGATTTCCGAGCTCCGGAGCGTGGCGTGAGACCGTTGATCACCGCGCTCGGATTGCTCGCCGCCTGGGAGGTTTTGACCTGGCTGACCGGCGTGCCGCCCTACATCCTGCCGCCGCCGTCACGCGTCGCGGTGGTGCTGGCCGAGCGCTTCGACCTGCTGATCGAACAGGGCTTCTGGACTGCGGCCGAGATGACACTCGGGCTCGTCCTCGGCTTGACGCTCGGGGCGGGCCTGGCCGTGGTGTTTGCCGTGTCGGCGGGATGGCGCCGTTGGGCCCTGCCGCTCGTCATCGTCTCACAGGCGGTGCCGGTGATCGCCATCGCGCCCCTGCTCGTGTTGTGGCTGGGTTACGGCATGGCCTCCAAGGTCGCGATGGCAGCGCTGGTGATCTTTTTCCCGGTCGTCAGCACTCTTTACGATGGCCTGCGCCGGACCGATCCGGGCTGGCTCGATCTCGCGCGCACGATGGATGCAGGCTCGCCCGCGATGCTCTTCCAGATTCGGCTGCCCGCGGCCCTTCCCGCCTTCGCTTCCGGGGCGCGCATCGCGGCGGCCGTGGCGCCGATTGGCGCGGTGATCGGCGAATGGGTCGGCGCAAGCGCCGGGCTCGGCTATCTGATGACCCAGGCATTGGCGCGCGGACAGACGCCGCTGGCCTTCGCTGCTCTCTTCCTGCTCTGCCTGCTCGGCCTCGCTCTCTACTACTCAACGGACTGGGCTGCCCGCCGCCTGGTGCCGTGGCAAATTTCTCAAGGAGACTGACGATGCGTCTACTGGTTCAGGCGATGATGGCGTTGACGATTGCGTGCACGGCTTTGCCGGCCGCCGCGCAGGACAAGGTCCGAGTCCTGCTCGATTGGTTCGTGAACCCCGACCATGCCGCGCTGGTCATCGCCAAGCAGAAGGGCTTCTTTGCCAAGCACGGCCTCGACGTCGAGCTGATCGCGCCGGCCGATCCCAATGCGCCGCCCAAGCTGGTGGCGGCGGGCCAGGCCGACTATGCCGTGTCATACCAGCCGACGCTGCAGATGCTGGTGGCCGAAGGGCTGCCCCTGGTAAGGGTCGGTGTCCTCGTTGCCCAGCCGCTCAATGCGCTGGTCGCCCTCGATGACGGACCGATCAAATCCATCGCCGACTTCAAAGGGCGCAAGATCGGCTATTCGATCGCGGGCTTCGACGAAGCACTGCTGGGCGCGATCCTCGAAAGCGCCGACCTCACGCTCAAGGACGTCACCCTCATCAACATCAACTTCGCCCTCACCACCGCCCTGATGAGCCGGCAGGTCGATGGCGTGATCGGCGCCTTCCGCAATTTCGAACTGAACGACCTTGAACTGAACAAGGCCAAGGGTCGTCTCTGGCTGGTCGAGGAGAACGGCGTGCCGGTCTACGACGAACTCATTCTGGTCGCCAAACGCGAAACGCACGATGCTGCACGGACCAAGAAGTTTCTCGCTGCTATCACGGAAGCTACGGCATGGCTCAAGGCCAACTCGTCCGAGGCCTGGGCCATTTTCTCAAAGTATGGCAAGGAACTCGACAACGACCTCAACCGGATGGCGTGGCGGGACACGGTGCCCCTGCTGGCAAACGACCCGGCGGCGCTCGACCGGGCGCGCTATGACGCCTTCGCGGCGTTCCTGGTGAAGCGCGGACTGATAAAGCAGGCGCCGGCAGCGGACAGTTACCTGCGCGACGTCCGGTGAATCGGGTTCAGGCGGCCCTGATCTCGATGACCTGAAGGCCCTTCTCGCCTTCGCCGATGCGGATCATCACCTTCTGGCCCAGCACGAGGGATTCGAGTCCATGGCGGCGCAAAACGGCGGCGTGGACAAAGATATCGCCATCGGTGGCTTCGCGGGTGACAAAGCCATAGCCACGTTCGTTGTTGTACCATTTGACCAGCGCCACGATGTATTCTCCCATCGCAACGCCGTCCGGTATCGGCGGCGGCTTGGGCGGCACGGCGACTGCCGTCGACGAATCGACCTCGAGCACCTTCATGACCTGCCAGCCCTTGGGGCCACGGACACCGGCGCAAACGACAGTCGCACCGGGCTTGATGTCCTCATGCCCGGCTTGCCGAAGTGTCGTCACATGCAAGAACGCGTCGCTATTGTCGATGTCGAGGGCAAGAAATCCGTACCCTTTGACCGCGTTGAACCACTTTACTTTACCACGCAGCTCAACTGAACCCGCGTCCCCGCTCGCTTCCCCCTGGTGGGTCGTCATTCAACGATCCCGTGTTGTTATGCGGAAATCCTATCATCCCGGGGCGCGGACGCAACTGTCCTTGTGACAAAGTATCGAGACCCGTTAGGCGACACCGCACAGCCAACAAGGAGGCGCCGTTCGATGTTCAAGCCCGATCTGTTCAAAGGCAAGCGCTTCCTCGTCACTGGAGGCGGCACAGGGCTCGGCCGGATGATGATGGAAAAGTTCGTCGAGCTGGGCGCCGATTGCGTTATCTGCGGCCGCCGCGGCGGTGTCCTTGAAGAGACCGCCGCACAGGTCATGGCCAAGAACCCCGGGCGCCGCGTCGACGTTCACAGCGTCGATATCCGGGTCGCCACGGCCGTCGAGGAAATGATCGAACGGATATGGGCCACGGGGCCGCTCGATGGGTTGGTGAACAACGCCGCCGGCAACTTCATTTCCCAGACCAAGGACCTCAGTCCTCGCGCCTTCGACGCGATCGCCAACATCGTCCTTCATGGCACATTCTACATGACCAATGCCTGCGGCAAACGCTGGATCGCCGAGAAGCGCAAGGCAAGCGTGCTCAGCATTCTGACGACCTGGGTGTGGACCGGCAGCCCCTTCGTCGTGCCGTCGGCCATGTCAAAGGCCGGCGTCGCCGTCATGACACAGAGCCTCGCTGTCGAATGGGCCCGCCACGGAATTCGCCTCAACGCCATCGCTCCCGGCCCCTTCCCCACCGAAGGCGCCTGGGCCAGGCTCAATCCACTGAAAGAAGATGACGACAACCGCTACAGCACCCGCAACCCGATGGGCCGTGTCGGGCGGCCAAGCGAACTTGCCAACATGGCCGCCTTCCTGATGAGCGAGGAGGTCGAGTACATCAACGGCGAGGTGATCGCGATCGACGGCGCCATGGGACTCATGGGCAACGGCACCTTCTCCAGTATGATGGCCTACAGTGAAGCCGACTGGCAGCGCATCCGCGAGCAGATCCAGTCGGCCAACGCCAGCGACAAGGCAAAACGCAGCTAGGACCTGTCGAGCAATGTTGGCAGGCGGGCATCACGTCGGCTGGATGTGTTGCCCGAATGCAACACGCGGGAACGATTGATGCAAGTGGCCGTTCGGACGAGCCACGCCCGGCCTCAATTGAGCCAAAGTGTCGTGGTCATTTGTTCATCCCAATTATCCAATTCCGGGTCCCCTATGAGATCCTGTCGTGCGGTTGAGCAGTAAATCAGCATCCCAAGCATTGAGGTCCATGGCGCCATCGTTTGATGTGCGTGTTGGTGTGCTGCTCGCGGTGCTGCTGCTCGCGACTGGCGGTGGTACGGCCATGGCTCAGTCGGTCGAATTCCGCCACTGGCACGGGGTCACTGCAATGACCCGCCAACCGGAGCAGGTCATCGCCGGCACGATGGCTGAATGGCGTGGCCTGTGGAGCCGGGTCGGCCTTCCGGCGCCTGATATGTTCGAGCAGGGCCGGATGAGAGCGGTCGGCATTTTCCTCGGCCGTCGTGCCGGCGAGGGATACGCAGTCAATGTCCTGTCGACCAGTTGGCGGCGTAACCGCGTTGTCGTCGTGTTCGAGGAACGCATGCCACCTGAAATCATGCTGGCACAGCGCACGGCACCGCGGCCGGTCGCCAGCCCTCCCCCATCCCCGCCAGCCAGGCCCGGCGCCATGGCCGGTTTCGCGGCGCCAAGCGCACCTGCCATCACCAACCTGCCACCGGCAGCAGGCGGGCCCGTGGGTCATCCCACGTCACCTTGGGCGATCATTTTGGTCCATCGCGGCGACCTGCCGGTCACCGTCGAGCAGCGCCTTTTCCGCTGACCGCGGCGCTAATGGGAGTGCCTCGGCACTCCCTTCGTTTGCGCGATCTTCTGGTAGTTCACGGCGAAATCCAGGCAAGCGCCACTGGCGAGCTGGCCAACGAATTTCCGCTGCAACTCCTGCCACGGTGTCTGGCTCTCCCTGAGGTCGGGCTTCCACGCCGCCTTGCGCTCGGCGTACTCGGTATCCGAAATCAGAATGTCGGCACGACGCTTGCCGATGTCGATGCGTACCTTGTCTCCTGTCTTGAGAAGGGCAAGTCCGCCGCCGACCGCCGACTCGGGCGACGCATTCAGGATCGACGGACTGGCCGACGTCCCGCTTTGCCGGCCGTCGCCGACGCAGGGCAGCAGCAGCACGCCACCCTTTACCAGCCGGTCCGGCGGCAGCATGTTCACCACTTCCGCCGCACCCGGATAGCCAACGGGTCCGGCGTTGCGGATGAACAGGATGCTGTTTTCGTCGATCGGCAGCTTGGGGTCGTTGATCCGGTGGTGATAATCCTCCGGCCCCTCGAACACGATTGCGATACCTTCAAAGGCATCCTTGTCGCCCTTGCGCTCCAGGTACTTCTTGCGGAACTCCGGCGAGATGACCGAGGTCTTCATGATCGCCGAGTCGAAAATATTGCCGGTCATGACGGCGAAGCCAGCAGTGTCGAGCATCGGCTTGTCGTAGGTCTTGATCACCTCGCCATCGGCCGGCGTTGCCCCGTTGAGATTCTGCGCCATGGTCCTGCCGGTGACGGTAAGAGCGTCGCCGTGGATTTTCTTCCTGGCCAGAAGTTCGGCCATGACGGTCGGCACGCCGCCGGCGCGATGGAACGCTTCGCCGAGATACTTGCCGGCAGGCATGCAATTCACGAGCAGAGGAATATCGTAGCCGATCTTGTCCCAGTCGGCGTTGACCAGCTCAACGCCGATATGCCGGGCAATCGCGTTGATGTGCGGCGGACAATTGGTCGAGGCGCCGAGCGCACTCGCCGCGACGATGGCGTTCTCGAAAGCCTTGCGGGTCAGAATGTCCGAAGGTTTCAAATCCTCCCACACCATGTCGACGATGCGTTTGCCGGTCTCGTAGGCAATCTGGCCACGCTCCCTATAAGGTCCGGGAATCGCCGCACAGCCGGTGAGCGACATGCCGAGTGCCTCGGCCATGCTGTTCATCGAAAGCGCCGTGCCCATGGTGTTGCAGTGGCCGACGCTGGGCGCGCTCGAAGCCACCATCTCGACGAATTTCTCCATGTCGATGCGGCCTGCCGCAAGCTCCTGGCGGGCATACCAGACGATGGTGCCGGAACCTGCAAGGCCGCCGGCAAAATGCCCGTCCAGCATCGGACCACCCGACAGCACGATCGCCGGAATATTGACCGTAGCGGCTCCCATGATCATGGCGGGAGTGGTCTTATCGCAGCCCGTGGTCAGCACGACACCGTCGAAGAAATAGCCGTATAGGCATTCGACCAGACTGAGGTAGGCAAGATTGCGGTCGAGCGCCGCGGTCGGCCGCTTGCCGGTTTCCTGGATCGGATGGACCGGGAATTCGATGGGGATGCCGCCGGCGTCACGGATGCCGTCGCGCACACGGCTCGCCAGATCAAGATGGTGCCGGTTGCACGGCGACAGGTCGCTACCGGTCTGGGCGATCCCGATGATCGGCCGGCCGCTGCGCAGCTCGGCAAGCGTCAAGCCGAAGTTCATGTAGCGTTCTAGATACAGCGCTGCCATCGTCGGATCGCCCGGGGCGTCGAACCATTCGCGGCTGCGCAGCCGGCGCTTGCCGGTACCATCATTTTTTGCGTTGGCGCCTGTCTTCTTGGCCATCCGATTTTCTCCAGATTTGTTGAGACAACCCTGGGAGAACGAGCCCGGGAAGTCCAGTGTCCCGCTTGAGGTTGACCCGGTGCCGTGACAAATGGTTTGAAATGAAAACCTCTCCCGCCATCGTCTGCCTCGGCGAACCACTGATCGAGTTCAACCGGCCGCGCGAAGGCGACGGCCGAACCTGGCTGCAGGGCTTTGGCGGCGATTCACAGAACGTCGCGATAGCTGCCGCTCGTCAGGGGGTGCCGAGCGGCTACATCACGGGGCTCGGTGCGGACTGGATGGGCGACGCCTTTCTCGCCCTTTGGAAGTCGGAAGGCGTCGATGCCTCGAGGGTCACCCGCCACCCAAGTGCCCCAACCGGCGTCAGTTTCGTCACCCACAGCGAAGCCGGCCACAAGTTCGATTATCTGCGCAAGAACTCCGCAGCATCCCTGATGACTCCGGAAGGGCTTCCCGTGGACTATATTGCCGGGGCGCGATTTCTTCACCTCTCGGCCATCGGTCAGGCGATCAGTGACAGTGCCCGGCAGACCTGCGACGCCGCCATCACCGCGGCTCGCGCGTCCGGTGTGAAGGTTTCCTACGACACCAATCTCCGCCTCCGACTCTGGGGCCTCGAGGCCGCCCGCCAAACGATCGATGCCACGATCGCCCGCTGCGATGTGGCACTCCCCAGTCTTGATGATTCGCAGCAGCTCACCGGGCTTTCCGCCCCCGACGCCATCGTCGATTACTATCTCGAACTTGGCGCTCCATTGGTGGCCCTGAAAATGGGGGCCGAGGGGTCACTGCTCGCCACCCCGCAGAAACGCTTCCGTGTGCCAGCCCATCAGGTCCAGGCGGTCGACGCGACCGGTGCCGGCGACACGTTCGACGGTGCCTTCCTGGCCCGCCTGCTGGCCGGCGACGAACTGCAATCCGCCGGACGCTATGCCAATGTCGCCGCCGCGCTGTCGACGACGGGGTATGGCGCCATCGCCGCCATACCCCGACCGGCCGATGTCCTCAAAGTGCTGTCGCGCGCCTGATCTTTGGTGTCAGCGCTCGTGCAAAACGCCAGAACACAGTGATCTGCTGGGCAATCCAGCCACGGTCGTTGTCGTTGTCGACCGCCGGATCGGCCACGCCCGTCGGCCGGTTTCGCGTATCGTAGATCGCGGTTCCGAACAGAATGTCCCAAATCGGAAATACCGGTGCGAAGTTGTGATCTTGGATGTGGCGCTCTTCAGGGCTCGCAAGCGCATGATGCAGCCTGTGGAATCGCGGCCCGACCAGCAGCCGATTGCCAAGCCAGCCGAAGTTCATGTCGACGTTGGCGTGAGACCAGCTCTCGACGAGGCGGCCGATCATCAGGATGATGACATACTCGCCGGGCTGGACACCGACGAGTTGGGAGAACAGGACCAGCGCCAGGGTGATCAGCAAATCGTCAACGACGTGATTGCGGTCGTCCGTCCACACTGTCATTCGGCGCTGGCTGTGATGCAGGCTGTGCAGTGCCCACCACCACGGGAATGCGTGCTGCGCGCGATGCAGCCAGTAGGCGGCAAAATCGTAGAGAACGAAGTAGAGCAGAAACGAGGCCAGTGCATTGTCACCGAGCCATGGCAGTATCCGCTCCAGCCGTGGCGGCGCAAAACCCCAGGCCCGTACCGCCAATTCGATCTCCTGGACCAGCGGATAGGTAACGACAAAGATCGCCAGCGGCACGATGCCCAGCTTGTTCAGTAGCGTATATATCTGGTCGACCAGGATCAGGCGGTCGTCCTTGCCGGATTTCTCCAGCGGCCAGCGCCGTTCGAAGAAGCGCATACCGACGGCAATGACCACGATCTGGACCACACCCAGCATGACAAACTCGACGGCGTTGTAGCCCGGCTCGTACCAGGCCATCAGCCCGAACTCGAACAGGACAGGGCCGACGGCGGTCTCGAAGATCCAGGTTTGGAGGCCGACCCAGATATCAATAAGGTCGCGCATCGATGCGCCCAATTACTTCTGATCTTCCGCCGTCGACGCCGCGCGCACCGGCCCGCGCGCCGGTCCCGCCGCTCCCGACTGCAGCATGAACACGCCATGCGGGGATTTGCCCACCGGGATGCTGGCGACGACCCGCAACTGCTCGATATCGATCACCGCCACCCGGCGCAGGAAACGCTGCGTCACCCACAGCTCCTTGCCGTCCGGCGTGATGGCCATACAGTCCGGGCCGCCCGGAACGCGGACGTTGCCGACCACCTTCATCTCAGTCGTGTCGATCAACGATATCGTGCCCTCGACGCGATTGCTCAGGAAGTAGAGACGACCATCACCCTGGGGCCAGAAGTTGTGTGCACCCTTGCCGGTCTGCAGCGTGCTCTGTACGCCGCCATCCTTCGGGTCGACAACGACGATACCGTCCTCGCCGGTCAGCGCCACCAGCAAACGTTTATTGTCGGGCAGCATGACGATACCGGCCGGCGCGTTGCCGACGGGAACGTTCCACTTCAAAGTTTGCGTCTGCAGGTCGAATGCCGCAAGCCGGCCGCTCTGCTGCAACGTCACGAAAACGGTCTTCGACTCCGCGTCAAACGCAATGTGGCTGGGCAGGCCATCAATGAAAATTCTCCCGGCGAGGCGGTAGCCGTCGGCGTGGAAGATATCGACATGGTCCAGCCTGTAGGCCGCCGTGACGAACCACTTGCCGTTAGGGCTGAAGCCCATGTGATAGGGATCGATGACGTCCTTGACGACCCGCGTGCGTTCACCGGTCTTGATATCGAGCCCGAGCAGTTCGTTGGTTACCGTCGAACCAATCAGCATTTCCTTGCCGTCAGGTGTCACGATCACATGATGTGGCTCGCGCCCGACCGGATAGCGCGCCAGCTCGATCCGGCTGCTGCGACTCAGAATGCTGTAGGAGGCCTCGTCCGAATTGAGGACAAGAACGGCGTCCGCCCGGGCAGCTTCACCGGCGCCCATGGCCAGTGCAATCGCCGCGAAGACCAATTTTCTCATCAAGATCGCCTAAGCTCCCAGCCCACCTTGAAGCACCTTTCCCGCACGAATGCTAGGGGTGTTTGAGCCCAGCCGCTGCGGCGGCAAGTCGCTCGACGCGCGTCCAATCCTGCCGCGCCACTGCGTCTCCAGGCGCCACCCAGGAACCGCCAACGCAGGCTACATTGGCAAGTGCCAGGTAGGCCGGGGCGGTATCCGCGCCTACACCGCCTGTAGGACAGAAGCGCATCCCGGGCAGTGGGGCGGCGACGGCCTTCAGCCAATTCAATCCGCCGGCGGCCCCGGCAGGAAAGAACTTGAGCAGCCTAAAACCCTGCTCCGCGAGTTCCATCGCCTCCGATACCGTCTGGACGCCGGGCAGAAAAGGCAGCCCCGAGGTCGAGGCCGCAAGGGCCAGGTTGGGCGTACAGCCAGGGCTGACGGCAAATCGCGCGCCCGCGCGCTTTGCCTTGTCGAACTGGTCGCCGGACAGCACGGTCCCCGCCCCCACCACGGCACCTTCGACCTCGCTCGCTATGGCATGCAATACATCCAGCGCCGGCGCTGTCCGCAGCGTAATCTCGATAACCGGAAGGCCGCCCCTGACCAATGCCCGTGCCAGCGGCACCGCATCGGCCAGCCGCTCGATCGTCAGGACCGGAATTACCGGCGCCAGAGCGGCGATTGCCTGCATGTTCACCGTCAAACGCTCCAGCCGCCGTCAACCACGTGCACCGCACCCGTCGTGAACGCCGCTTCATCGCTGGCCAGATACACGGCCAGCGCGGCGATTTCCTCGGCCGACCCGAAGCGACCCGTGGGTTGACGCTGCAGGAAAAATTGCCGGGCATCCGCACCGCCGCCCAAGGAACCGATCCGATCATCGAGCGAGGGTGTCTGGACGGTTCCCGGACAGATCGCATTGCAGCGAATGCCCTTGCTTACATAGTCGACCGCCACCGACTTGGTGAGCCCGATCACGGCAGCCTTCGTCGTGCCATAGACGAACCGCAGGGCAGCACCCTTAACCGACGAAGCTGCAGACGACATGTTGACGATGGAGCCACGCCCGCTGCCCAGCATGCCCGGCAAGAACGCCTGGATCGTCCAGAACATGCTGCGCACGTTGAGGTCGAAAGCGAATTGCCACTGCTCGTCAGTCGCCTCGAGCACCGAGCCGTGATGGACGAAACCGGCGCAATTGAACAGCACGTCGATGGCCCCGGTCTGTCCGGCCAGGGCGGCGATCGCCGCCTTGTCGAGCACATCGAGCTTATGGACATGAATGCCGGGTACATCCGCCAACGCCTCGAGCTTCACTGCATCGACATCGGTCGCCCACACCGTGGCACCTTCCTGGGCGAAGGCCCGTGCTGTCGCCGCACCGATACCCTGCCCCGCCGCCGTAACGACGCAAATCTTATCCTTCAGCCGCATGAGTTCGTCTCCGCATCCGCCAGAATTGATGTCCCACCACCGGCAGGCCGAGTACGACACTGGCCAGTAGCGGCACGGCGCCACTCGCCATTGCCGGAATGGCGGCAACGGCAAGCCAGACGCGCTCCCACATCGCCATCGGCGCCAGCATGTAGGCCGACAAGGCCGCACCAAGAAAGGTAATGCTCACGATGCATCCGGCGAATGTGACGAGAAAGTCCGACCAGTTGAATTCCGGGACGACGATCAGCAAGGCCGGCGAAAAGACGAAGATGAAGGGGACCAGGACCTTGGCAAGCGCCAAACGAAACGCCGTATTGCCTGTCTTGAATGGATCGGCCCCGGCCATGCTGGCCGCCGCGTAGGCCGCGACCGCAACAGGCGGCGTTATGTCGGCGAGCACTCCGTAATAGAAGACGAAGAAGTGCGCCACGAGCGGTGCGACGCCGAGAATGGCCAGCGCCGGCGCCGCCATCGTGACCATGATGATGTATGTTGCCGTCGTCGGTACGCCGCATCCCATCAAGATGCAGACGATCGCCGTCATCGCGAGGGTAAAGAATTTGACCAGCGTTGCCTTGTCGAAGGGCAACCAGACGTGGACCAGCGCCGTCGCATCGTTTGCGACATTGACGATAATTGTCGCGAATTTCAGCGCGGTGCCCGTCAGGGTGACGACGCCAACAATGACCCCGATCGCCGCCGCTGCCGCACCGACCGCCAGCGCGTACTTGGCTCCCACAACAAAGGCATCGGCCAGATCGCGCCAGTGCAGCGCCGGCGCCGGGTTGCGCAGCCACAGAATGACGCAAAGCACGACAAACGAACTGAAGCAGATTTCCCCAAACCAGTCGCCGAAGTCGCCTGGCAGCATCCCCCGGCCAAACGTCAGCAGCGCCGCCCAGGCAACCACGAGCAGGATCTCGATGGTCGGGGTGCGCTGGCGCTCGGAGCGGATCAGGCCGACCGCGATGCAGAGAAATATGCCCCAGAAGGCAGCCAGATAAGGTGTCGAGCCATCGAATATCTTCCAGATCAGCGCCGCCAGGGGAATCAGCGTAACCCAATCCTGCTTCAGGACGGCGCGCCAGTCGGGCATTTCCTCCGGCGTCAGACCACGCAGGCCGAGCCGCTTGGCCTCGAAGTGCACCTGGATGAAGACACCGTAGAAGTGCAGGAATGCCGGGATCATCGCCGCGGCGATGATCGTCTGGTACGGCAGCTCCAGGAACTCGATCATGAGGAAGGCCGCCGCCCCCATGACTGGCGGGGTGATCTGCCCGCCGGTGCTGGCCGTCGCCTCGACGGCCGCCGCGAAATGCGGCCTGTACCCCAACCGCTTCATCATCGGGATGGTCAACGACCCGACGGTAACCGCATTGGCGACCGACGAACCGGAAATCATACCGAAGAGCGCCGACCCGAAGATCGCAACCTTCGCCGGCCCGCCGGCGAAACGGCCTGCCACCGCCATCGCAAGCGCCAGGAACAGCCGGCCCAGTCCGATGCGCATTGCGACCACGCCGAACAGCACGAAATGGAACACGTAGGTCGCCACGACACCGATCGGGATGCCGTAGATGCCCTGGCTGGTGAGATAAAGATGGTCCGCCAGTTGCGACCATGAAGTTCCGGGATGAACCAGGATTCCCGGCATCCATGGTCCGGCAAAGGCATAGACGAC
>ERZ890510.108-NODE-108-length-68688-cov-7.567395_pt1 | contig 68688 bp, 51 predicted proteins | sample MGYA00521265_ERZ890510 | MGnify/ENA primary metagenome ERZ890510 (study PRJEB32303, sample SAMEA104408624) | aquatic metagenome | biome: Brackish water; feature: Chemocline; material: water | place: Baltic Sea | collected 2014-10-26T21:54:00 | depth 110 m ... | reverse complement strand
AGAAAGAGGTTTCCCAGATCTTCTTGTAGCCAAACTCCTCGCGAGTGAAGTTCTCTAAGTATTTCAATATCCGCCGTTCGCTCTTTCCTTTTCGCTTTTCAAATTCGACCGTCTTTAACCAGTCCGGATTGTTCGTACCTAGATTTGCGCCGGTGTCCCTTATGTGTTGCGCTAAACGGTTGCGCTCATCCGTGTGACAATTGTGTTCATCTACGGCAAGCGAACGTGCACTGGTTCGTTCATAACAACATAGCTCTCGAGAAGTAAGCTCACAGGTCATCACAGGAGGCTTCAGAAGGGCTTGGTGATTCAACCTAAGAAGGGTGTATGCTGACCTTCCCCCGATTTCGTGGACACAAAGAAAAGGCTACTTTTCAGAATTAACCACGGAGTCATTATGCAAAGAAAGCGAAGATTTACAGACGAATTTAAGATCGCAGCGGTTCGCCGCTGGGAGGAGACCAAGAATTTCAATGCGGTCGGTCGTGAACTTGGGGTAGCGCCAAGTCTGGTACGAAAATGGAGGGACCAGTTGCGGGATGAAAGCGAAGTTGTGTTTCCTGGCAAGGGACACAGCAGCGCCCCGGAGATGGCCCAGGCAAAGCGGGAAATTGCCCGTTTAAAGGAGGAGAATACCATACTAAAAAAGGCCATCGGCTACTTCACAGAGCGCCCTCGATGAAGTATCCATTTATAGACCGTCAGAGAGGGCAGCACACGGTATGTATGTTGTGTAGGGTGCTGGACGTTGCTCCAAGCGGCTACTACGCTTGGAGACAGCGAGAAGGCAGCCTGAGAAGCCGTGAGAATGAGCGATTGTTGGCTGAAATCAAGGTGATCCATGGGAAGAGTAGATCTAGCTATGGAAGTCCGAGAATCTACCACAAATTGCGTGAAGGTGGTCGTGCATGCAGCGAGAATCGTATCGCTAAAATCATGCGTGACAACGGTATACGGGCGAAAACCAAACGCAAGTTCAGGGTCACAACGGATTCCAATCACACAAGTCCAGTGGCGGAGAACCTGTTGGAAAGACAGTTTGAACCCAAACGGCCGAATGCCGTGTGGACGAGCGACATTACTTACGTTTGGACACATGAAGGCTGGATGTTTTTGGCTGTCGTTCTCGACCTCTTTTCACGCCGGATTGTGGGCTGGGCCATGGAGAAGCGGATTAAGCGGGAGCTTGTTATGAAGGCACTGGAAATGGCAATCGGACGTCGTCGTCCGGCTCCCGGATTGATGCATCATAGCGATCGTGGAAGCCAATATGCGAGCCAGGATTACCAGGGCCTCCTTAAAAGACATGGGCTCATTCCGAGCATGAGTCGTAAGGGCAATTGCTGGGACAATGCTCCAACGGAATCCTTTTTCTCCACCCTAAAACTCGAACGGAAGTGTATTTGAAATTGCAGATGTCACGGACAAAAACAATCCTACTCAAATATCAACTGCATCATCTCCCAACACTGGTTATATCCACCAAGGTTGGCTCACAGACGACCACAAGTACTTCTATCAAGACGATGAAGCAGATTTAGTGCGTGGAAGTGTAGAAACTACCCGCACGCTGGTGTGGGATTTAACTGACCTCGAGGATCCAATTCTTATAAATGAGTTTATGGGCTCAATGCCTGCAAGCGCTCATAATCTGTATCTGAAGGACGGTTTCGCCTACCAAGCCAACTACCGGTATGGATTGCATGTCTTGGATATATCAGACCCTGAAAACCCGGTTGAAGCAGGCTTTTTTGACACCTCGCCCTACCAAGATGGAGCAGGTTTTAGCGGCGCTTGGAGCACCTACCCGTTCTTCGAAAGTGGGACGGTTCTTGTGACCAGCCTTCAGGAAGGTCTTTTCATCCTGAAAAAGAGGACTCAAGCTTTTTAGTCGGCCCGTGGAGACGTTGAGAAGTGGGACTAGATTGAATCTTCTGCGTGATCATATTGATCGACTATCTCAAACGACTGGTTGATCAATAAATGCGATTATTCGCTCTTTTCCTCGTAGGCTGCACGAAAATCAAGGTGAATTCTCCCTCTTATGGGCTGAGACTTTTTCCTATTGCCGAAGAATGACTACGGCCCCGCGTACTTCGTCGCTTCCGCCCTTCAAAATCAGGGTATAGGTCCCGGCCCCGACATACGACTGCCGGTCCACGTATTGACCTTTTTGGATTTCGGCACCCAGACTAACTAAATCCCAGTCTAGCGTATGGACGCCCGCTTCTCCACTTCCTGTAAGGCGGCCGACCAACGTTTGGGAGCTGTCAAAAATGTCAATCGAGACACCAGAAACAGAATTCGGTAGCATGTACCCTATTTTTGCTTCTCCATAGGTCGTCCCTGATCGCGACATCACGGACTTGCCCTCAACATTGGGCAAAATAGCCGGCAATATTTCGAAAAAACGAGGACTCCCCGCGGCCTGAATAGATTGAAATTCTTGGATTGGACCTGCCTCTAGGATGAATGCGCCTCGCCCATGCGTGCCAATCACAATTTGGTTGTCTCTCGGATGAATGAACAGATCATGTACAGGTGTTGACGGAAGAGATGCAGAAAGCGAAATCCACGTTGCGCCGCCGTCCAAGGAGGTAAACACGCCCAAATCGGTGCCCACATACAATATATTGGGGTCTGTGGGGTCTTCCCTAACCACGTTGATTGACTCTGCGGGTAGGTTTCCTACGATCGACTTCCACATTATTCCCTGATCTTCAGACTTGTACAAATAAGCAGAAAAGTCATCTTCTCGGTATCCAGTCATCGAGACATACAGCGACCGAGGGTCGTGCTGGGACGCGATAAGCGTACTTACCCATTTGGCTGGAAGGTTTTTGTCTCTTTTTGACCAGATTTCGGTACTAAGATCGCCAAACCATACGGTACCCCCTTCTGTCCCTACCCATATTAAGTTGGGATCGCTGAAAGATTCTGCAATGTCCGTGATCCCGCCATAGGGTATAGGGGCCTTTTCCCCGCCAGAGGAATCGGCCAAATCAGGGCTGATGGCACGCCAGTTGTCCCCCCTATCGGTTGATCGAAGAAGGACATTTGCTCCCATAAATAGAGTCCGTGGGTCGTGATGAGATAAAGTTAGGGGCGCAAACCAGCCAAAAAGCCACGCCACTTCTCCTTCTGGAGCTCGAGGCCGAATGGATTCCGCAGACCTTCCGCCTGTAAGAACGGATTCTCCATTCACGTCGATGCGCATGAGTCCGCCATGCTGATGTTCGTAATAGACTACGCCTTCACTGGTTGGGTCAACCAGCGTATCAAACGAGTCGCCACCCGTCCATCGATCCAAATAGACGTTTTCCCACGGATCCGTGATCGACCCGGCAACACGGCTGCCGTCAAGTTCGGTATCACTCGGCCCAAAAAGAGCTGCATTGTCTTGGGTACCCCCGTACACATTAAACGGAGATGAATTGTCGAACGAGACGGCGTAAAATTCAGCAGCGGGAATGTTATTGTGATGAAGCCAGGAGTCACCTCCATCGTAGGACTGGAATAGACCCCCATCATTTCCCAACAGCACCCTTCCAGGATTGAGCGGATCGATCCATATCTCGTGCTGGTCAAGATGCATGACTTCCCCGCGTGTATCGTGAACCCGAACTATGTTCTCCCCTATCCGGGCATAGGTTTTCCCGCCATCACTCGAGTGATACGCCTTCACCCCCAGAACAAACAGCTCATTTTCATTGGCTGGAGAGACCCGAATATCAGCAAATTTCCAACCTAGAGCTCCGAAAATGATGGACATATTCTCTTTGCTTACGTTCTCCCACGTATCTCCCCGGTTATTGGATCTATACACTTCACCACCAATTAGGGCGTCGTCCTCTCCGGAGGCGGCCTGCGAACGATTATCAATAAAAGTGTATATGACGTCTGGATTGGACTGACTGATGTCAAGACCACTGCGGCCGAGTTGACCTTTGGGTAGGCCATTTTCAAGACGAATCCACGTATCGCCTCCATCCAAACTTCGATAGATGCCGCTCTTTTCGCCGCTTTCTCCATCAGATCCACTATTTCTTTGCCACATCGCCGCATAAATGACGCTAGGATCGCTTGGATTCATGACCAAGTCAATTGCGCCGGTGTCATTTCCCAAAAACAGTACCTTTTCCCAAGTTGAACCCCCATCTGATGTCCGAAATACCCCTCGTTCATCATTTTGGGTGTTAAAATGGCCAATTGCAGCTACGAAAACGATATTAGGATTGGATGGATGAATAAGAACCTTGCCAATATGATGGGTCTCTGACAGTCCCATATTGGACCAGTTATTCCCGCCATCGAGGGAGCGAAACACGCCAGTTCCAGAATACGCGTATCCCCAAGGGCGCGGTTGCGTTTCTCCCGTCCCAGCCCAGATGATATCCGGGTCAGAGTTCGAAATGGCTAAATCGCCGATTGAAAAAGTAGACTCATTTTCAAAAATAGGCGTCCATGAGACTCCATTGTTGACGGTTTTCCAAATATTGCCAGATCCAACGCCCACATAAATGATTCCGTGATTTCCAGGCGGAACCGCGATAGCTTCGATCTTTGCTCCTGCCTGCAAGGGGCCTAAGGCGCGCCACTTCAGATCTCTGAACGGAGACTCTTGGCCAAGCGCTTGGTGCTCCTCCCATGCATGTAGGCGAGTAACCGAGGAGGTCGCCTGAGCTCTTGAAATTTCTGAAGTGGAAGCCCACAAAAGGACAAAAAAAACAATGAGTTGGAAACCGCTTTGAAGATAACGCTGCATTCGACGAGACTTGGAAAATTATAGTTTAAGATACTCAAGCAGAAAACACGTTGAAACCTGCAATCCCCTAAGGCAAAGCTATCAGTTTTTCAGCAAACTGCAACCATAACTTGTGGCATATCCTAGGCATTGTTCTTTCCCATTTTGTAACATTGTCCAATTCCCTGTGCCAAGGCGCAGTAGCCCCATCTCGAATAAGACATCTAATTACGAAAATGAATCAACTCAAGCAGGTCTATTTAACTCTACGATCATGCAGAATTCTAAAGTTGACTCACTTGGGCCGAGCCCTCGGGCTCTGCCTAATGATCGCATGCTTAACGACCGTTACCGTCTTCGCACAGGATGAGAAAGCGACAGAAAAATCCGAATCACCCATCCCGGCTGAACAAAAATCAGAAACGCATCACAAGATGGTGGTCGATGGGGTTGAAATTTCCTATTTGGCTACAGCTGCCACAATGCATCTTCTAAATGATGACGGTGAAGTGACAGGAAGTCTCTACTACACCGCCTATACACGAACTGGAGGACAAGCTGGCACAAGACCCATTTCATTCATTTATAATGGTGGGCCCGGATCGGCATCAATGTGGTTACATATGGGGGCGTTTGGCCCAAAACGGGTGTTGATCAACGACCCAGAACCGACACCTCCGCCCCCTTACAATCTTGAAAACAATCCAGGCACGCTAATAGACGTCACAGACATGGTCTTTATTGACCCAATTGGAACGGGTTTTAGCCGCGTCGTAGGAAAAGGAGACGGCAAGGAGTACTGGGGAGTAGACGAGGACGCGAAGTCGCTCACGCAGTTCATCACCAAATATGTAACCAGAGAGCATCGATGGAATTCGCCTAAGTTTTTGATCGGCGAGAGCTACGGAACTACCCGCAATGCGGTGCTGGCCAATCGGCTCCAAAGTCAAGCTGGGATGCATTTAAACGGCGTGGTAATGATTTCTACGGTCCTAGATTTTGAAACGCTGAGGTTCGGAGCTGGAAGAGACGAGTCCTTCATCACCTTTTTGCCTTCGTATGCCATCACGGCAGCTTATCAGGGCGCCGTTGAATGGCCAAACAATTTAGAAGAATGGTTAGACGAAATTCGCTCCTTCGCCACGCACACATATGCAGCAGTGTTGGCCCAAGGATCGTCTGCAGCGCCAGATGAATATGCAGCTGTCCGATCTCGTCTTTCTGAGTACACTGGATTGTCCGAAGCATACCTCGACAACGCAAAATTACGCGTAAGTGCAGGTCAGTTTCGAGCTGAACTTCTTCGAAAACAAGGTAGAGTTGTGTCTCGTTTAGATTCTCGCTACGACGCCCTAACCAACCAGCTTCTCAATGAAACCGCCGGATTTGATCCGCAGCAGCCTGCCATTAGCGGCGCATACACGTCCGCAATTAATCAGTATTTGCGTGACGATCTTGGGTATACAACATCGGATGTTTACCAAGTTAGCGGGGGCACTCAAAATTGGAATTGGAATAGAGGCGGCGGCGGTTGGGGCGGGGCTCCGATTGTCACCACCGATCTCGAACAGGCCATGATCCAAAATCCAAATCTGAAAGTTCAATTCGAAAACGGGTATTACGACCTCGCAACACCGTTTTTTGCGTCAGAGTGGACAACCGATCATATGCTTCTTCCAGATGAACTTCGCTCCAACATTAAGCACAATTATTACGAAGCGGGCCACATGATGTATGCGCTCGATAAAGAACTGCTTCAATTGAAAAAGAATATCGCTGAGTTTATCTCTTCGGCCACCCGGTAGCTGTGGTGAACGGATTGGGTTGACTAAAGCACGTTTAAATGGCCGCCAGTAGCGTTTTTTTAAGGCTCATAACCTTATTCGCGTTCGAACAACACCCTATTTGGTGACCGCACTTCCGGTGGCTTTGGGCCTGGTGTCTAAACTGTACATCAATCCGCCGATCCCGCCACCATCGTACACGATGATGTCCAACTTGTGAGTGCCCCTTAATCGGACTGGATAGGAATCAGAATAGGTTTTCTGCATGCCCTGAAGAGCCACTCGCTGGCCGTCGAGATAGGCCCAAGCACAGTCGTCGGCTAACAGCATAAGATCAAAGTCTCCGGTCCCGTTGACGGTAGTGCTGAATCGAGTGAAGTTTTGTCCGTCTGGACCTGGGGATTCCAGGCCATCGAGAGAGGTGATCCACTCAGCTGAAAAACCTTGCGTTTTAGCATAATTCTGCCACTCATGAGCGTTTTTACCGTGCCGCATCGCAGGCTTTGGCACATCTCTAAATGCCTTGAGATCTACTTCAGGATCAATGGTGCACCCGCCTGACCACGGAACGTAGACGGTGCGGGGAAAGATGGGGGCATAGGTTGAGACCTTTCCCGTACTAGAAAAAACGCCTGTTGGATCGGTGTCTTCGAGACTGTTCAGAAACTTTACCACGCTCGCACAACCTGACAGTGTAGCAAATAGAGCGGCGATGACGAGGTAAGAGGATAATTTCAGCATATTAGCGTTGAATTTTGAAACGGTAGGTCACTTAGTTGCCCCACGGAAGATCTGCAAGAGTTCCAAGTATATACAACGCCAAACTTATGGAGAAATAGAGTGGATGGGCATTCCATTCACAACTATCCAATCAAGGTACTCCTATTTCTCACCGAATAGTGTTATCTGAAAAATTTAGGCGCGGTCTCCGTCCAGAATGGTCCAAAAAGAAGCGCTGGCGCACCAAACAAGCAGTGGGTGATGTGCAAAACTTGAATCACATAGTTAGTTTCATTGAAATAGTACCTAGCTTCTTGCTGATTATCGCTTTCCAGTACACACACGATGCCTTCGGAGGCCGCCAACATGCCACTTGTTCGTTTAATCACATCTGTTTCACGATTAAAGCTGCCGCGCGTGGTCGCACTTTTCTTTTTGTTCTCGCTCCTAACAACTGCTTCGTTTGGACAATACACCCCTGCCAAAGAGCGCTTAGAGCGCTATGACCGGCACGTGAGCATGACCAACTCATCCTCTTTTTCGGGACTTGAGTGGCAGTTTGCTGGTCCAACCAACATTTCAGGTCGCATGACTGACGTGGCCGTTGTAGCTCCTAGAGGAGACAATTATGCCATGTATGTGGCTGGAGCCACTGGAGGCGTTTGGAAGACGGACAACGAGGGAACGACTTGGGAGCCCGTTTTTGAACATGGTCCATCAACGTCTATTGGAGACGTAACCGTGTCCCCTTCTAATCCGAACGTGGTTTGGATCGGAACGGGTGAGGCGAACATTTTCAGAAGTTCAATGGCGGGCGCAGGTGTATTCAAATCGACGAATGCTGGCGAGTCATGGACCTACATGGGTCTAGCAGAAACGCATACCATAGCTCGCATTGTTATTCATCCGACTAATCCGGACATCGTTTATGTTTCGGCTTCCGGTCATGAATGGACCAAAAACAAGGATCGCGGGATCTACAAGACCACCAACGGTGGATCGACCTGGACGAAAATTTTATACCGCGATGACGAGACCGCGGCTATTGATCTGGTGATGTCGCCAGACAATCCAAACGTGCTTTACGCCGCCATGTGGCAGAGAGTCCGAAATAAGTGGAACGACCCCCGAAACGAACCACACTACACTGGAAGTGGAATTTTGCGCTCCGATGACGCCGGTGCAACTTGGAATGAAATAAACAGCGGACTGCCTTCTGCTCAATTTAGAGGCCGGATTGGGATTGACGTCTCGGTTTCCAATCCAAATGTGATTTATGCTTTCGTCGATAACTATGAAGCAGCTCGTGAAGCGAAAGAAGAAGAAACTGATTCGTATGGAAGGCCAAGGGGGCCCATAATTTATGGCGCTACTCTTTATCGGAGTGACAATCGCGGCGATTCTTGGCGGCGTGTCAGTGAACAAAATGCTTACATGGAAGGCTTATCCTCCACATATGGATGGGTTTTCGGGCAAATGCGTGTCGATCCCAACGATGAAAATCGAGTTTATCTGATGGGTTTAGCCCTTAATGTTTCTGATGACGCTGGCAAAACCTTTCGGCGGCTCCCAGGAATGCACGGAGACCATCATGGACTTTGGATCGATCCAGATAATTCTGACTATTTGGTCAACGTGAACGACGGCGGCTTGGCGATTTCATACGACCGAGGTGAAAACTGGAAAAGAATGTGGGACGGCCTTCCATTGGTTCAGTTTTTTAACGTTTCCCACGACATGGCTGAGCCGTTTAATGTGTATGGTTCCGTTCAGGATCACGGGAGCTACAAAGGAACGATCGATTTGAGCAGAGGTCGCTCCAACATTCCAGCGGTTGCATTTCAAGGTGCTCCAGGTGGAGAAGGTAGTCGGCACGCCATCGACCCCACTGATCCAGATATCGTCTATTCAGCTGGTTTTTATGGCACTATTTCTCGCAGTGATCTATCTATTGGCAGTAGCACGTCCATAATGCCCGAACGAGTAGATCCAGATCAACCCTTGCGGGGACAATGGCTGGCCAAGTTCATTATTTCGCCCCATAATCCTCGAATTCTGTATCACGGAATGAATTACTTATTTCGCTCCATGAATCGCGGAGAATCGTGGGAGGCAATAAGCCCCGATTTAACGACCAATAATTTGGCCGAACTAGGCGACATTCAGTATCAAACTATTTTTAGCGTTTCAGAGTCTCCGTTCAAATTTGGACTCATTTATGTTGGAACAGATGACGGGCGCGTGCACGTTACCCGCAATTCGGGTGAAAAATGGACTGATCTGACCTCCAAGTTTCCTAAAAAGCGATGGATAGCAAAAATAGAGGCTTCACTTTTTGAAGAAGGGACTGTTTTTGTTGCTCAAAATGGCAAACGAGATGAGGATTTTACTCCTTACCTCTATCGCTCTGACGATTTTGGGGCCACCTGGAAGGACCTTGCCGCGGGTATTCCGTCTGGTCCGATAAATGTGGTTACTCAGGACCCCACAAACAAAAACATATTATATGTTGGAACTGATTTAGGAGCGTATGTCACCGTCGACGCCGGAGCCACGTGGTCAGCACTAGCAAATGGACTTCCGACAACGTTTGTGAGCGACCTCGCAGTCCACCCAACCGAAGACATCTTGGTAGCTTCTACCCATGGTCGCGGGATCTACGTGATGGATGTTAGACCACTTCAGGAGTTGGCCGCCGATTCTAATATGGATGATTTTGTGGTACTAGAGCCCGAAACGGTTCAATTGCCCGCCGGCTTTAGAGGAGGATCTGCCAAAGCAAAAATTTACTTTTACACGGCCATGGCTGGGAACGTCACATTTACTGTATTAGACAGTAAGGGGACCCAAATACACACATTTTCGCAACCTGGGGTTGTAGGACTAAACGCTGTGGATTGGGATTTGACTTCGGAAACGGATAACCAACGCGTTTCGGCGGGTACGTATTCTGTTTCAGCTATCCTCGGCGGCAGAGCGGTCCAAACCACGCTAATCGTTTCTCGAAACTAGCAGCTCGACATTGGCCTTACGTCATGATTGAATGAAAAAAAGAGGGGCCTCCGCGAATGCGGAGGCCCCTCTTTTGCAAACTCCAAATCACCTTGGGGCGCTATAGTTGAAGTGTTTTTAACCTTCCGCCATCGCAGCTACGTGCTCTGCCACCACAGCATCTTGAACGTGCCGAGGCATAGCTTCATAATGATCAAAAGTTGACCGATGAAGGCCTCTGCCTTGTGTAATTGATCTCAGAGACGTTGAATAACGGTACATCTCGGCCTCGGGAGCTTGAGCCATTATTTTTTGGAATATCCCTTCTGCATCCATTCCTTGGATGCGAGCTCGACGCGTGTTCATATCACCCATGACATCGCCTGTGTAGGCATCAGGAATGAGGATTTCTACTGCGTAGATAGGTTCCAAAATAACTGGATTTGCGTTTCGGAATGCGTCTTGGAAACAGGCCCTTGCAGCAGACTTAAAGGCAGCTTCATTAGAGTCCACAGCATGCATTGCTCCATCTGTAACAACGACCCTAATATCGCCGACTGGATACCCTGAAAGTGGACCTTGAGCACATGCTTCCAAAACGCCCTTTTGAATAGCACCAAAAAATCGGCGCATATCAATAACACCACCGACAATGCCATCAATAAAGTGGATTCTTGATCCCCAAGGCGTTATTTCAGTGTGTTCGCTACGCACTTTTACGTCATCCGGTGCCACAAAATCTTGGTCTGCCGGCTCCACAAATAGATGAATGTCTGCGAATTGACCCGACCCACCAGTTTGTTTTTTGTGACGATATTTTGCCCGAGAACGGGATTGAACGGTCTCTAGGTAAGCAACTTTGGGCCTGTGATACTCGATATCTACACCAAACCGGTTTTTCAATCGGAATTTTGCTATTTCAAGCTGCATTTCGCCCTGTGCACCCAATACCAATTGATGGAGGTTCTGATCGTGCGAAATAGTGAGCGATGGGTCTTCTTCATGAAGCTGATGCAGCCCTTGCGCCAATTTGTCTTCTTCGCCTTCTCTCACCGTGACCACAGCTGTCTTATACGTAGGAGACGGAAATTCTATTTTTTCCATGACTACTTTGCTTCCCTTTCGGTGCAATGTGTCATTGGTATGGGTGTTTTTAAGCTTAACGAGCGCTCCTAAATCGCCCGAATACATTCTTTCGACCGGATCCCTGTCGTGACCATTAATCGCATACAGTTGACCAAGGCGTTCAGATGCCCCAGTAATGGCATTCTGGAGGTCCATTCCGGCGGTCAATGAGCCTGAATGGATTCGAAAAAAGGAGTAGTCGCCCACGTGCTGCTCCGACATGGTATGATATACAAATGCAACCGGCTCTCCGTGTGAATCTGGCTTGATAGTTCCGCCGCCTACCGTTTTTGCTTCAGGCATTTGATTTGGAGTGGGGCACACATTTCCAACAAATTGCATCAACCGAGCAATACCAATATTTTCGATCGCACTGGTCAAGAAAATGGGAAATAATTGATGGCGAATCATGGCCTCTCGAAGCCCAGAACGCATTTCATCTTCTGTTAACGTTCCTTTTTCAAAAAACAATTCCATGAGCTTCTCATCGTTTTCAGCGATGTTTTCTATCAACTCATTATGCAACTGATCTGCTTCTTCGGCAAACTCTGGATCGATCGCTTTCATGGTCATTTTGCCATTCGGATCGAAATGTATTTGCTTCATCACCAAAACGTCGATGATGGATCTGCTTCCCTTTCCTACTGGAAGCTGAACAACCGTAGCACCACGGCCAAAACGACCTTGGATTTGTGCTATCAAATCCCTGAAATCGGCATTTTCCTTATCCAGCTGATTAATCACAAACATGGACGGCGTCGATTCTTTAACAGCTGCTCGCCAACCCAATTCTGTCCCGACCTGAACTCCCTCTGAAGCATTGATCACAAAAAGAGCTGAATCCACTACGTGTAAGCTTGCAGAAACTTCTCCCATGAAGTCGGGATATCCGGGGGTATCTATCACATTTATCTTGTTGCCGCCATATTCGACGTGCAATAGGGAAGCAAAAATTGACATCCCGCGTTCTTTTTCACTTGGATGGTAGTCACTTACCGTATTTCCCTCTTCGATCGAGCCCATTCGTTTGATGGCCCCTGTATCTAGTAACATCGCCTCTGCAAGCATGGTCTTACCACTGCCCTGGTGTCCAACCAGTGCGACGTTGCGAATGTGATCTGCATCGTAAACCTTCATCATGTGCCCCTTTATTGAACTTTTCTACCGTTTATACATCTTACGTAAAAACTGGGCTGATAAGATAATCTTGCATTTCAATTTGTCAACCCGGAAAAACCCTATCCTTGACGAACGAAAATATACTTAAAGCGATTGGACTTTATGGACCTCCTTGCTATTGATACTTTTTCAGATGTATGTAGTGTGGCCTTTTTTTCCACCGTCGATTCAAGACCCGCTCTTGTGCGCTCAACTTCCGAGACTAGATCGCACGCCAGCAAACTCGCCGTGTTTGCGGCCGAATTGATTAAAGAAGCCGGCAAATCACCAAATGGTGTCGTGGTAATTGCTGGGCCCGGTTCCTACACAGGGCTTCGGATAGGCGTTTCTACTGCAAAAGGGTTGGCTTGGTCTTTAGATATACCACTCTATGCCGTATCGGCGTTGCAATACCTCGCTAATATTGCATCTCAGCCGGAAGAGGAAAGCGTAGTCGTTACTATCATCAAGGCAAGGATAGATGAAGTGTTCTTGGCGCGATTCCGTCAAACAACAAGCGGTTTGCTGCGAGAAAGCGAAGACGTAGCAATGAGCGTCGACCAAGCCACGACTCTGCTTTCAGAGATGCAGCCGGCAAAAACGCTTGTTTCTAATCACGCTGAGACACTAAAGCCATTTCAAAATCTTGAAATTGCCACTGAAATAGTGGAGCCTCGAATCGAGGGAATCAAAACCTTGTTATCGAATCACTTGAACCATTTCCGCGTAAATGATCTGAATTCCTTCGAACCGGCTTATCTTAAAGAGTTCGTAGCACGAAAAGCAGCGAAGAGTATTTTTGATCGATTACCGTTTTAGTCGGTATTTCGGCGCCCACCATTCTCGATAAACATGTCTTGGTTCAAACGTACCTCTGCTGGGATAAAAACACAGCGAAGCCAACAAAATGATATTCCTGAAGGACAATGGGTTAAATGTCAGGGCTGTTCTGAAACCATCACTCGAAGAGAGCTAGAGAGACAGCTTTTGGTCTGCTCAAGGTGTGATTACCACTTCAAGATGAGTCCTACGGGATATTTCAACTTGCTGTTTGATGGTGAATACGAATTGTTTGACGAAAATATCATTTCTTCCGATCCATTACAGTTCACAGACCAAAAGTCCTATAAAGACCGACTTGAGGCAACTCGCAAGAAAACTGGGCTCCAGGACGCCGCCAAAGCAGCCGTAGGTGAGGTTGGAGGATATCCGATATCGGTGAGCGCCATGGATTTTACGTTCATTGGCGGCTCCATGGGCTCTGTCGTGGGCGAAATCGTTGCCAGATCGATAAAGCGAGCATATGAAAAAAAGATTCCCGCGCTGGTAATCACACAAAGTGGCGGTGCAAGAATGATGGAGGGAGCGCTGAGCCTCATGCAGATGGCAAAAACCAGTGCTCACTTAACGAAATTATCAGAGGCCGGTTTGCCTTTTTTCGTTCTCCTCACTAATCCAACCACTGGAGGAGTTACGGCCTCATTTGCGATGCTGGGAGACATCCACTTAGCCGAGCCAGGTGCGCTAATTGGATTTGCAGGCCCACGTGTCATTAGGGAAACCATGGGACAAGACCTGCCCGAAGGTTTTCAAACCTCAGAATTTCTGCTTGAAAAGGGATACATCGATCGAATAGTAGACCGCCGTAAACTTAAAGGAGAATTGGCCCACCTTCTAGCGCTATTCTTGAGCAAATAACGCTTGGTTTTGGCCACTCGGCTAACATATTGGTATAAAAACGAAACTCCCGGCGCACCCACTACGCCGGGAGTTTCTCTATTTAGCTACTGAAGCTCGACCATTCCGGGAGGAATGTCTTATCAGAGAGGCTTTGAGTAGCTCACCCGATATGATGGTACAAATACCCATAGCCCTCTTCTCAGGATATTGTCTGAACGGTGCTTTTTTACCCGTGAACGGGAATGAATAAGCCCTTGTCGGCAGTTTGAGCTTAGACTTAAATCGGCTACGCGGATTGTCGATACCCTTTGCAGAACCTCCTGTAACCCCGGTATCCAATAATGAATCTGCACTTTTCGAAATACATCCTGCATGGTTTGGCAACCATCCTGCTTTTGCTGGTGCTCGCTGGTCCAACCCAGGCTGCAGATTTGCCAAGAGATATTGCCATCAACGTGATGGATCATCTGTCCAATTCGTCGCTTAATATTGCCGCAACTTCCGGAACGGTTCGACTTAGCTCCGACAGAGATTCCATTTTGATCGAGGCAGGGCAGTCCATTCAAATTTCAATCCGGAACGGAAGAGTTGAAGCACGATCTGGCAACAACGTAATAGAAGGCTTTCGGGTTGATCTTTTATCTGACACAGGAACGCCTTTGCGCCTAAATTTTGGCTCGGAGTCGCGGGAATATGCAGGTTCGCTTGAAGTGACACAACATTCTGGAAATTTGAAGATCATCAACCGAGTGCCGCTAGAAGACTATGTAGCGTCGGTTGTGGGTTCCGAATATGGATTTGATGACCTTGAAGGCTCCAAGGCAATGGCCATCGTTGCGCGTACTTTTGCTCTATATGCCATTCAAAATGGCCGCAAATTATATGACAGCGAACGTTTCCAGGTGTACCGTGGTCTTTCGCACGCTTCTTCCGTTGCGAGACAAGCAGCCCAAGAAACTGCTGGACAAGTCTTAGAATATAAAAACGAATTGATTGAAGCAGTTTATTCAGCCTCAAACGGCGGTTATGCTGCGTCCAATTCAAGTGTATGGGGAACTGTTCAATTGCCTTATTTAAAGGCCAGAAAAGATCCATGGGATACTAAATCACCACACGCAACTTGGGATTGGTCGATTAACAAGAACCAATTGTTTGGCGCGCTATCCTCAGCTTTTAACATCTCTGTTAAAGACATCAAAGTAGGAAAGACAGCATCCGATGGCCGCGTAACTAGTGTTGTATTGAAAGGCTCTAATACTTCCAAAACAGTAACTGGAAGCGCATTTAGAGCTGCAATAGCTAATCATTTCGGCGCAAAATCATTACGAAGCACCTATTTTTCTTCGAACGAACGTCGCGGGTCTTTTGACTTTTCCGGCCATGGTTTTGGTCATGGAGTTGGACTAAGTCAATGGGGAGCCCATTATATGTCCGGCGATGGCCGTTCGTACGCTCAAATTCTGGACTTCTATTATTCGAATACCAGTATCAAGCATCTTCCCTCATCGGGAGGATCGGATCAGTCCCTCATTGGGATACCTGTCCTGTCGAGTGGTTCTTCCGTTTCTGCTTCCGCTTCTTCGGCCGCTCTAAAAGATGTATCGGGCGGAAATCAGACTTCTAAAGAAACTATTTCAACTATTTCTAAGAAAGATTCCAAGACCCAAGCTGCAACCGATGGAGCCACTGAAAACATCTGGGATAAGCCAAACAAGGCCAATTCCACACGTTCAGCCAAACCTAAGAAGACGGCCAGAAGAATCGGTTGGTAAATACCTAAGTCGTCGACTTTTCGGCCTTTCCAAATAGTGGATCGATTTTGACTCTAGAGGCAACAAAAAAGCCGGGAATCGTCGCTATCAAGATCCAAATAAAGAAGTTTTGATACCCCAGCAGTTCTTGGATCGTACCACTGGCCTGGCCCGGAAGCATCATTCCCAATGCCATGAATCCCGTACAAATGGCAAAGTGTGCGGTTTTATGCGGCCCATCTACAATGGAAATCATATATAACATGAATGCCGTAAAACCGAAGCCATAACCAAATTGTTCGATGGCCACAGCGCCCTGGATAACCAACGCGGATTCAGGCTGAAACGCAGACAGAAACACATATACCAGGTTGGGCACATTAATGGCAATTACCATGGGCCACAACCAATACTTCAGTCCATTTCTAGAAGCCAAAAAGCCCCCTAGCAAACCTCCCAAAGTCAAAGAAGCCAGCCCTACCGTTCCGTAAACAAATCCAACTTCGGAAGTGGATAGGCCCAATCCCCCAACCTCCAGGCTATCCAGCATAAATAGTTGGGCAACCCTCACCAGTTGCGCCTCCGAAAAGCGGTACAACAGGATAAAAGCTATGGCCGTGCCAATAGCAGGCTTTTTAAAAAACGAAACAAAGGTCAGCCCAAATTCTGTGAATACACTTTTAGCGCTTGCCTGGGCGGCAGGTTGGTCCGAAATGGGTCTCGGAAGCGCCCATTTATGGTAGATCATAAAAAGTAGAAATATACCAGAGCTAATCCCAATTGTCAGGGACCAGGCCTGAGCAATGTTACCCAAAGATCCTTCAAGATACCCGGCCAGCATCACCAAAAAACCTTGCCCAGAAATCATTGCCAGCCTGTAAAAGGTACTTCGAATTCCAACAAACCAAGCTTGATTCGAATCATCGATGGCCAACATATAAAACCCATCCGCCGCAATGTCATGGGTCGCTGAACTGAATGCCATCAACCAGAAAAACGCCAAAGACCACTTAAAAAATCCAGGCCCCGGTATGGTCAGCGCGACGCCTGCCAATGCAGCGCCGATTATTAATTGCATGCCCACAATCCAGAATCGTTTCGTCTTTAGAATATCTACAATTGGACTCCAAAAGGGTTTAATAACCCAAGGCAAATACAGCCAACCCGTATAAAGTGTGATGTCGGCGTTCGTTATGCCCAACCGTTTGTACATGATGACGGAAACAGTCATCACCATTACGTACGGGATACCTTCTATGAAATAGAGACTTGGAATCCATTTCCAAGCCTTTTTTCGTTCGATTGAAGTACGGTTCGAAACGGTTGATTCAGAATTCAATGCTTGCTCCTACAGGTAATATTTGGCCGACTACTGAACATAATCTAAAAAACGTTTCATCAATGCATCTCTGACCAGAGCATTTGAAACCGTCTCGAACGGGAATCCAGCTACAACAACACCGCCCTTTCCGGAGCGTCCTATGACGGCGCTCATATTATTGTCAGAATATCGAAACAAGGTTGCGGCGCCTTCTTGCGGCTCTAGTGCATCGGGACTTTCGACGCGATAAACCTTTCCTAGCGGATCAACATTAAAACTCAGCGACCCCAATTGTTCAAAGTCACCAATTCCATACACCGCTCCAGATTCAGCTGCATGATCTGTCCTCCATTTGAAATGGAGAACTTCGCGAGCGAAGGCTATGGCAGAGTCAGTAGCTCCAGGACCTCCCAAATCTGTTGCAATATGAGCCCCTGTTGCGATCACAGATCCTCCGCCTTGGACGAAGCCGCTCAATCTATCCTGCAAGTTTTGAGGAATCGCCTCAAAATCCACCAATTTCCCCGGACCAACTGTTCTTTTTTCTTCGCCCAAGATGAGGTCAACAATTCCATACCGGGATAAATCCGTGTTGTCCTCTGTTACCGACTCGTCACTAGCGGTTGCAAAGGAATAACCAGCGTTGAGAATCGATCTCCCGTGCACAGCGGGGTAATCGAAGGTGTTTCCAACCAATACCTGCGTTTCAAAAGTTGAATAACTGGCGCCGTGTCCTGGCGAGTCGTCGGCTGCCCAAGGTGAGTTGGCATCAAAATCATATTGACTCCCAACAAATGAAATGTCCCGCCCATCCGGAACTCCCTCATCTTGAAAATTGGCAAATCCTATAAAATCACCGCTTTTTATGCTTTCTGGAGCCGAAACCCGATCAAAACCGGCAATGACCAGCACCTGGGTACTAGATTGGTTTCCAGCCGGTTTGCCTGCCGCTACTTCTTCGCCGGCGAAGCCCTCTCCTCCCGCATTTACGGCAGAAACCCTAAAAGCATAAACGGTCCCAGCCGCAGGACTTTTGAGCGTGTATCGCGGTTCCGTGACAAAAATGCCGTTGGCATAACCCGAATCATTTGTTCGAATCCGAATTACATACCCAGTAGGCACTGCACTCTCCTCCAAAGGATCAATTTGAGCTTTCCAAGTAACTTCAATTTGACCTTCTGAATTCCAACTGGTCTTCATGTTTGTAACGGGAAGGGGCTCAATTATAGCTGAATATCCATTTTGAGCTGCCAAGAAGTTTGCCATGCTCTTATATATGGATCGAGCCACGTCAAACTTGAAACGAGGATCCAGTCCAAACCGCATATCAGCAAAATTTTGATGCGATAAGAGTTCTAATAACACTCCAGGCACATTCGGACGAACAGCTTCACTGTAATCCCGATCCCAAATTGCCCTCCTGGTCCACGTAGAGTCGTATTTTTGACGAAGATCCGTAACGATCGTCGTCTGCATGATATCGCCCAAGTCTCGGTTGGCAAATCTAGACATCCCATCAGGGAAGTTGGAATCAGATTGAGCACCAGTCGATGAGTAAATCATGAGCGTACCGATGGTCCTATCCGTCTTGGTAATCCCTGCATCCGTGTGAAAGGCAAGGGATATATCAACAGGGACGTTTAAGCCGATTTCTGACCGGTTTTTATTGGGTCCAAAGGGAGTACCTTTCAGGTAGTTAACCCACTCTGCCCGCCCTCTATAATCGTCTATGTAATCGTCAGGGCCTTCAGTGACATTGTACACGAGGCTATCCGGCATTCCCGCATATTGTAGATAATACCTAGCCCCTTCAGTAAATCGTGGCCGCCCACTCGTTTTTCCGCCTCGTTCAACCGTACCCATCCCTCCACCAAAACGAACGGCATCAGCAGAAATCGTTTTCCCAGGCTCAGCACTAACATTTGAAAGATCGACCCGCCCGGCCTCTGGTGAGGATCCCGATTCGAAATCGAAGGTGCCGAGATAAACCCACGTTCCACCCATCATTTTTTGGTCTACACTAAATTCGGACACTCCGCCAGTGTGATAGATCGTGTATTTGGCATCGGACGTCGCATTGGGTTCGGTTCCGTACGACACGTATACCGAATACGTGCCCGACTCTGGGATCGTCGGAATCCAACTGGCCATAGCGCTAGGCTCAGAATCTGTTCTTGAGACTCGGTACGTGCCTTCATTAAACGGATTCTGATCTAATAATGGCTCCAAAAAATGAAATCCAGAGGCAGAACTGGTACGCCAAGCAAAAGCGGCCTCTCCTACTTCTAAAAATCGGTTGCCCCGTATCGGTTCAGTGTCATTGTCTACGATAACTTCTTGAGCCTGAGTATCTCGTTCCCTAGGAATATGGACGTATGCGCCTGCGCCTTCGAGCATCGGCATTAAATAGGGAACCACAAAAGACATCGGGAAAATGTCTTCTACCGTCTGAAACAGGCGTGCCCTTTGCCATTCCCACCGATCTAATCGGTATTCATAATACCATCCGTGACTGGGCCATATTGCAATGTGTCGACCAGATAGTTGAGCATTGTTTTGCCAGGGTTTAGATAGGTTCGTGGTGAGCCTTCGTAGAGAGCTCTCCGACTGAGGCATTCGAGTTTGGTCTTTTTCTCCCTGTCGATAAAAATTTGGAACCAATTCCTTTATGGGCCGACCTAATGCAATTAAATTTCCAGAAAAAGGCTCCATCTCCGTAGATATCACTGCTTGCAAACGAGACTCCAACTTCCTTACATCGGTTTCCCTAAACGCTTTTTGCGCAAATGCCTTGTTTAAGAAAGCCGTGAAGGAACGATCCCGCCTGTCCACTTTTATGGAGTCCAAAGCGGAGCCAGGATCTAAAGATAGACCGCAAGGGCCGGCGTCTTTTGTACACTCGGTCAAAACCTGCGAGACCCGAGATCCGATCCAAGCAGCCACCTGTTCGTCCGTCATAGACCGGGAAGTGACGGCGTACTCGCTGCTCGCACACCCTGCGAGGAGGAAGGAAAACGCTACAATTAAGTGCCAATTACCAACGCGGGACTTCATCTATTTTCAATCCTGAATTTAATCTACTTAATAATAAAACAAGCGGCTCACTTTCGCGACCAAGCCTCGTAACTGCTTGGAGGACAACAACTTCTGCAAGCGCATGATGCTCTAAGGAAATGGCGTGCAACCACGCAGGTACCAATTCGGTTTTCCATACCCCATTTTCCTTGAATCGAACAATCCAGCTTCGGAGTTCCGTGTCGTCAGCAGGCGTCATCGCAAGATAATCGTGATCCCCAAAATGCCGAATTTCGCCAACTGGTGTAGCTGGACGTGCGCCTGGAAGCCAAGTCGAGGTTGGAATCAGAGCCTTTTCAGAATACACTTCACTTGACAGAGCCGCACTTAAGGGGCTGTTGAATGGCGTTAGCGCACGCATTGAAAAATGAACGTTTCCAGTTGCTCCAGCTACCTCCCTAGTGTGCTGAACTTGGGCTACAATTTCATCTTCTTCCCAGTGCGAGCCATCCTTCAAGATATATCGACTTGTAAAATTGCCCGGCCAAATATGTTTGCCTTTCAAATTCTCCTCAATCCACCAGTCCAATAACGGACCGTACGGCTGGCCTTTGCTAGACAATGCCCAGTAGAGCTGCGGCGTAAAATAGTCTACCCATCCTTCATTGAGCCACTTTTTCGCGTCGGCGTATAGACCGTCGTAAGCATCAAAACCAGTGACCATTTCCGGAAATCCGGGACGCCAAATGCCAAATGGAGAAATACCGAATAACACCCATGGCTTTTTTTCCTTTATGCCCGAATAAATTCGTAGCACCAAATCATCTACGTTGCGTCTTCGCCAATCTGCTAAGCTCAGTCCGTCGTTATAGAGGGCATAAAATACGGAATCCGGGAATTCGACCCGCTTTCCCTTCTCGTCATTGATGGAATAGGGGTAAAAGTAGTCGTCTAGATGTACGCCATCGATATCATAACGCTCAACCACATCCATTATAACATCAAGTGAGTGATTGGTGGCCTCTGGAGATCCCGGGTCCATCCAAAGCAGATCCCCATACTGATGGACGCTTTGGGGCATTTTTAGACTTAAATGTTCGGGCGAAAGCGTATCTGAAGCCGTGGGATGATAGGCCCGATATGGATTGAACCAGGCATGCAGCTCAATACCGCGCCTATGGGCTTCCTCGACTGCGAATGCCAATGGATCATAAAATGGTTCTGGTGCTCTCCCGTTTTCCCCGGTGAGATAATAAGACCAGGGCTCTAGATCAGACGCATAAAAAGCGTCTGCGGTTGGTCGTACTTGAAAAATGATCGCATTCAAATTGAGCATTCGAGCTCGGTCGAGCAGGTCTCGGAGTTCGTTTTGTTGCTGGGCCGAACTTAATCCCGGTTTAGAGGGCCAATCTATATTGTCGACCGTAGCCACCCAAGCGGCTCGAAATTCCTTCTGAATTTGGGGCATCTCACGCTGAATTTGAACACTCGTCTTCAAATCAGCAACCTTCCATGTCGTTGGAGGCGGGTCCGGCTTAATCATCTCCGAAGACACACAGCCGGAAAAAGTGAAAATCAGAAGTAGTCCAAAAAAAGATTTAATCATTCCTAAAGAGTAATACTGTAGTGGTCAAATTCGAGTTCAATCTTCCAACCCATTGCATCATAAACTGACTTCGCTGTTTTATTATCACGGGCGGTTGCCAATTCCAAGCCTACCGCACCTTGACTTTGCCCCCAAACTTCCGCTGCTTTAATCAATTTTTGAGCAACTCCCATTTTTCGTGCCTCTTCAAGCACAAATAGATCGTTCAAGACCCAAATTGATCTCATTCGAACGGATGAAAACATGGGGAAAAGTTGGGTGAACCCAACGCTACGTCCGCTGGAGTCCATTACTATAAAAATAGCAGATTCGTTTGCTTTGATCCGGTCTTCAATAAACGCACGAGCACCTTCCAAATTTGGAGTTTGTTTGTAGAACTGACGATATTTATCGAATAGCATGGCCAATTGAGAGAGGTCATTCAAATCTGCTCTACGAACTTCGAATGTAATCCCCATGCGTATATTCCCTTTAATTAGAATTGGCCTAATTTTTTGTGCTGAAAAACAAGCGCAAACTCTGAGTTTGTTATCTCCTGCTGAAGATACACGATATTAAGTTTTTACCGCATTGCCATCTGCCAACCGTCCATATCATTCTCAAATACTCTCATTTTCCTACATATTGATGGGGATTTGTGTGATATTTGGATGGGGTAATCTTGCCAAAGCTCAGACGGGAACTGGGGAAGATGATCCTTTGCGATTTTTGATTTGGCTGTCCCAGGACACACAAGCCATTCCGAAATCACTATTGATGACCTCTCCGACAAAACTTGCTATAGGTGTCAGTTCCCTTTTTGCAGTCTCCCGATTTGATGAATCCATTTCAAATCGCTCTGTCAATTGGAGAAAGCGGGAGCTGATGCGGGTCTTGGAGGAGCTGGGAGATGCCAATGCTGTGAGGCCCTTGGCGTTTGTCATTTTCACCGGTTCCCTTTTTTCAGACAATCACCGATTTCAAGACGCAGCGTTTACCAGTTTCCAGTCGCTCTTGTATGCAAATGTATTGACGAACGCCCTCAAATTTGGATTCGGAAGATCACGACCGTTTCAAGGGGACGATGCTTTTGTTTTTCGACCTTTCTCGGGTCGCACTTCCTTCCCGAGCGGCCACGCAACCACCGCTTTTGCTGCCATAACCCCCTGGTTGCTTTATTACCCAAATTCGGTGACTGTTTTGGCTGTCATTGTTGCCACTGGAACAGCTTTCTCAAGAGTACCTCTTCTGTTTCATTGGCCGAGTGATGTGGTCGCTGGGGCCCTGGTAGGCTTTTCAACCTCTAGCTGGCTATATAGAAGGCATATCCGACGAGTCAATGGAGAAACAGGAATTCCGGACTCAAAAATTGCTCTTCGCGTAGCTCCAAATACAATCTCCATGACGCTCAAATGGTAGGTCGCGGGGGAACGAGGAGCGGCTAAGTTTCAAGCGGACGCACGATCGAGCCTATCCATCAGGGCGCTGCCCAGTCCGGTCCGACTAACTTTTTGGCAATAAATGATCCCTATCCCTTCTTTTTCGCAGTGCCGAAAAAAAGAAAATACGTGGTGCGCATACTCGATAATATCAACCGCGACAAATCGAGTCTTTGCCCCTTCCCCTCCAGTCATCCCTAAAAATGCAGCTTTTTCTAACTCTGGCATTTCTGAATTTTCATCGACGAGAATAACTTTTGCATTGGGTTGGTAGTGACGATGGTTCGTTCCCGGACTTCTACCACTTAGCAGAGACGAACTTGAATACTCCGTTTTGGAATTGATGAGCAACAGGTCTTCCAATGAAATACTACCGGGCCTAAGAATGATCGGATATTCACCGGTGCAGTCTACAACGGTAGATTCCAGTCCAACCCGGGTATGATCCCCCTTAAGAATAACGTCCACGCGTCCGTTTAAGTCTTCGAATACATCTTGCCACGTTGTCGGGCTGGGCCGCCCCGACCGATTAGCGGAAGGTGCAGCAATACCGGTACCGCTCTGCGCAATTAGGGCCTGTGCTACCACATGATCAGGCATTCGAACCGCCACGGTCTCCAATCCTGCAGTCGTAACATCTGGAATATGGGACGCCCGGGGGAATACCAACGTCAACGGACCGGGGAAAAATGCCTTCATGAGCGTTTCCGCGTAATCTGGAACATGGGATGTCAATTCCCGAACGCTATCGTAATCGGCAACATGGACAATCAAAGGATTGTCAGCTGGACGTCCCTTTGCCAGAAAAATTTGCTTTACCGCATTTCCATCCAACGCGTTCGCCCCGAGTCCAAAGACCGTTTCGGTCGGAAAGGCGACCAACCCTCCATTTTTTATGCATTCAGCGGCAATCGAGACGTCCTCAGTTATGAGTGTCTTCTTTTGAGAGGTTTGATGGGCCATCATTTCCAGCTCTTTATGGCATTTTGTAGCGTTTCAACTTCCGCTTCCATCCTTTTTGCCTCGGAGAGGGTCGATATGAAATGATCGCCCCATCCTGGATAGTCAGATTCGTCCCACAACGTGTTGTGCCACAACGCGATAAACGCGCCTCCGAATTGAGCACATGTTTCCATCATATCGTGCGTGGCCAGCTGGGCTTGCTCTAAATTTAAATTCATCCGATTAAAAAGTGCCGACTCCATACATACCAACGGCATTTCCATCACCCCTAATTCTATGTCCTGAAGGGGATCATACAGAAGAAAGGGTAAACACGTTGCGTGCCTAAATCCACACCTTGTTGCAAATCCGAGGGTCGAATCGATCGAAAAACCGGATGCCTGAATCTGATGGGCAGACGAGGGGTGTGAATACCGCAGATAATGCGCTCTATGCGACTGAATCGGAAATCCGCAAACGGCCTCCAAGGTCGCTTTTTCGGAATGCAGCTTGTCTATACTCAAAAAAGAATGGTATGACGGATGATGGCCAATTTCAAACTTGTTTCGATTGAGCTCCGTGAGTTGTTGGAATACAAACGAATCCGTTAAAGAGTAGGCCACGTCCCTCAACCCGCTGCCTCCAGACTTCATGAAATAAGTAGCCCTCCACCCTCTTCGAGCAACCTCGTCACGCATTCTGACGAAAGCATGGCGAAAGGGATCTTCGTCATGAAACATGGACTTAGCAGCTTCAAAAGCCCGGTCTACTCGTTGGAATACCGATTCACGTTCCGAATTCAAAACCGCTCTATCTAATAACTCCCGCTTGTAGATACCTGGCCGCCACTTCTTATCGTAATCAATGTCATGAGTTGGACAAAATACCCACGATTTTCCGCCCCACTCTTTTCGCTCAAGATGAAGCCCCTTTTTACGAAGCAGCTCTGCTAAAAGGTGTCGATACCAATCTACCGTGGGCTGATCGGCCGTTCCGAGTTCATGTTGAATGGAATGTTCGTACGCAAATCTGCCGTGCTCGTCGGTTGCTGTGGTGTGAACCTCTTGCCAACCCGACAAATAGTAAACTACCGTGGCAACGGGGTCGTAAGAAAGGTCTCCGGTTGCTTCAAAAAGAACTGGAATGCGGTGGTCAGCGACCCTCAGATATCTCGAAACCAGGGGCTTGGGCTCGGATTGAGCAAAAAATTGAATGGTTTGAGTTACCCATCCTATGTGAAGCGTGTCAGGTGATAGATCCGAGGTATCGGATCCATAGTATATCGAACAACCTTTCAAAGCTACCCTGTCTACAAAGACTGGCTCTATTCTGAAAGGAAGCAATAACATTCGAATCCCGTACAAAGCTTTATCTTTGAATTCGGCCGGGACATCTATGGCACAATAAATTTGCTGCAAGAAAGAATCGCGCGTGGTTACTTAGTATTAGGTACTTTTCAATAGTACGAATCTAAGAGAAGACATCCGACCCAAATGAATCAATGAACGGACGCTTCAAAATATTTTCAGATCCAGTTCACGGGTTCATTTCGGTCCCGAAAGGCCTGATACTGGAATTGGTTGCTTCTGAGGAAGTTCAAAGGCTGCGGCGAATACGGCAGCTTGGGGTGGGGCACATGGTGTTTCCCGGGGCTGAACATTCCCGATTTGGACACGCTCTTGGTGCAATGGCCCTAATGCACGATGTTTTGACCTCTATTTCAGAAAAGGGAACGGATATTTCCGCCGATGAAATGGAAGCCGCCATGGCCGCGGCCCTGTTGCACGATGTAGGCCACGGTCCGTTTTCGCATACCCTAGAGCATGAATTGCTTTCAGACTTCCATCATGAGCAGATGAGCCGAGCCTTAATTGGTCGACTTAACGAAAGGCTAAATGGAAGATTAGATTTGACGCTTTCGATATTTGACGATACGTACGAGAGACATTGGTTTCATCAACTGGTTTCCAGCCAGTTGGATATGGATCGTCTCGATTACCTCAGGAGAGACTCGTATTACACTGGCGTAGTAGAAGGAAGTATTGGGGTAGGCAGGATCATTAAAACCTTATTGGTTCATCCCGGAAATCATTCGCCTGAAGACCGAATAGTTGTGGAATCGAAGGGGGCCTACGCCGTAGAGAATTTTCTGATAGCCCGCCGCCTTATGTATTGGCAGGTCTATCTGCACAAAACGGTGTTGGCCGGGGATTACGTTCTTCGTTCGGTTGTGCGTAGAGTTCGATCTCACGTTGCACATGGCCGAGACCATTTGGTTGTTGGTGCTTCTGAAGCCTTCATGTATTTCCTGAAAAGCGGATTTTCCAGTACCGATGTGCACAAAAAGGAAGTGCAGGATGCCTACGTTTCACTAGACGATACAGATATTATCTACAGTTTAAAGCGGTGGGGGTCTTCGCCAGACCCTGTCTTGGCTGATTTGTCCCGCCGAATGCTAGTGCGCGATTTTTTCAGAGTCGATTTTGCGGTGGATAGTGAGCGATTTGCTGAAGGCGAACTCGAAAAAGTGGTTGGGAAGTATCTTATAAAATCTGGCCTGAGTACGCAGGATACCTTGTACGAAGACATCCCGTTTTATGTGCATCGATCCCATTCCGTACATGAAGCATATGACGCGAAAAAAGACACGATTGGAGTGTTGAATCGTTCTGGTCAAATCGACGAATTGATGATCTCAGATGAGACTCACATTGTCTCTGGGTTAGCGAAGCGACAAATTCGGCCCTTCATTTGTTTTCCCAAAGAAATAGAGTAAGCTCTTCAGCGATTCGCCCTCTGTTTTGCTACCTTTTGGTTGATGCTACTCGTGTGAACATGACACAAATTCAAAATTTTATAGGCGGCAAGTTTGTCGATGCGCTTCAAGGGGCCACCTTGGATCTCGTCGATCCGTCGTGTGGTAGAGTCTTTGGTTCTCTGCCAGAATCTAAAACGGAAGATGTAGATGCAGCCGTTCAAAGTGCGCTCGCCGCGTTTTCTGAATGGAGTTCCTTAGGGCCCGTTCACCGGGCGTCATGGTTGAATAAACTCGCAGACGCCATTGAGGCCAATCTGACTGAACTAGCACTGGCAGAATCGATGGACACGGGTAAACCTCTTTCTGTGGCTAGAACCATTGATATACCTCGGGCAGTCTCAAATTTTAGGTTTTTTGCCGGTGCCATCCTTCATGATACGTCCGAGGCATACGTAGATAGACCGTCAGTTCTTAACTATACGCTCCGTCAACCACTCGGTGTAGTTGGGTGTATTTCGCCCTGGAATCTTCCCCTTTATCTTTTTTCATGGAAAATCGCACCTGCCTTAGCCTCAGGAAATTGTGTGGTGGGGAAACCCTCTGAAGTGACTCCCTTGACGGCCTTTCTTCTCTCTAAAATCTGTGCTGATATTGGCTTTCCAGATGGCGTATTAAATATTGTTCATGGCGCGGGCCCAAGCGCAGGTGCGGCGCTTGTTGCGCACCCCGATGTAAAGGCAATATCCTTTACAGGAGGCACGGCGACCGGCAAAACCATTGCAAAAGTGGCCAGCGAATCGTTAAAAAAAGTCTCTTTGGAGCTAGGTGGGAAAAACCCAACTATTATTTTTGATGATGCGGACCTCGAAGCAGCATCAAATGCCGCGATTGAGGCTGCCTTTTCAAATCAGGGTCAAATTTGTTTATGCGGATCCCGGATTCTAATTCAAGAGTCAGTTTTCGAACGTGTAAAAGCCAAGCTGGTTAACGGGGCACAAGCCTTGACCATAGGTGACCCTCTCGATCCAGAAACCAAAATAGGTGCGATTGTATCCCGGGATCATTTGGATAAAATATTGCACCACATAGAGATAGCACGACAAGACGGTGGCCGCGTACTGACCGGCGGAGTACGAGTGGCACAAAAAGGTAGGTGTAAAAATGGATTCTTCTTGGCTCCTACGCTCATCGACAACCTAGCTGCCACGTGTACGACCAATCAAGACGAAATTTTTGGACCGGTTGCCACTTTAATCCCGTTTAAAACCGAAGGGGAGGCCATTCAGATAGCCAATGGGACGAGATACGGCCTCTCCGCATCCGTATGGACGAAAGATCTCAATACCGCAAATCGGGTCTCGGAGGCTCTTTCAAGCGGAATTGTTTGGGTCAATTGTTGGATGCATCGAGATCTTAGAACCCCATTCGGAGGAGTCAAAGAATCGGGCGTAGGCCGCGAAGGGGGCACCTATGCCTTGCGGTTTTTTACTGAGGCCAAAAACGTCTGCATTAAAACGACTTCACTCTAAACCCGCTGCGCCCAATAAGTGGCCATATGCGAAAACCATTTTATGATTAACACAATTATAAACTCACCGGATGCTCCCGAACCAGTCGGAGCATATCCCCATGCTAGAAGAGTCGGAGACCTCCTCTTTCTGTCGGGCATAGGGCCACGTCGTGTTGGATCGACCGAAATCCCCGGCGTAACTCTTGGTGCCGATGGAAGTGTAGCGCAATATGACATAGCCGTACAAACACGTTCCGTTTTTGAAAACGTAACGGCCGTACTTAAATCAGCTGGGCTGGGCCTTGAACATCTTGCCGACGTCACTGTTTTTTTAACCAACATGAAGGCAGATTTCAGTACATACAACACAATTTATGCGGAATACCTTTCTACATACAAACCTTGTAGAACGACTGTCGAAATCTTGTCGCTTCCAACCCCAATAGGTATTGAATTAAAATGTATTGCCGTATTCCCAGATGCCAAGAATCTCCAATAGCCTGGGACATTCCCGTACATCGCTTCATATCTTAAATACACTTTTCAACCCTTAATCCAGAATCCGCTATGCTACCTCCTATCAATTTTAAAAAATGGGTCGATGAAAACAGGCACCTATTAAAGCCACCGGTTGGGAATAAATGTGTGTATACGGAGGCCGGCGATTTTATCGTGATGGTTGTGGGAGGCCCAAACTCTCGCAAAGACTATCATTACAATGAAAGCGAAGAACTATTCTATCAAGTGGAAGGTGATATTGTCGTTAGAATCATTGAAAATGGTGAACCGCGTAATATTCCAGTTCGGGAAGGAGAAATGTTTTTGCTTCCAGCCAAAACGCCGCATTCGCCTCAACGTGGTCCGGGCACCATCGGCGTCGTGATTGAAAAAGTTCGTGACGATAAGGATACAGACGGATTGATGTGGTTTTGTGATGACTGCGGAGAAAAACTGTATGACGAATATTTCCATTTAGAAAATATCGTAACCCAGCTACCGCCAGTCATGAAACGATTTAACGAATCACAGGAAGCCAGGACTTGCGGATCGTGCGGCGCGGTGATGGCCCCACCCATGGCAGCAAAATGAGCTTAGGTTCGTACGATATCCATACCCATATTCTTCCAAAGACTTGGCCAGATTTGGCCAAACGGTACGGTTATGGAGGGTTTATTTCGCTCGATCATCACAAGTCGTGTTGCGCCCGCATGATGAAGGATGGTGTGTTTTTTCGGGAGATCGATTCAAATTGTTGGGATCCGGAAGTGCGCATTTCAGAATGTGATCACCATGGCGTGGCAGTTCAAGTGTTGTCTACGGTACCCGTTATGTTCTCGTATTGGGCCAAACCAGAAGATGCCTGGGACTTGTCAAGGTATCTCAATGATCATATAGCACAGCTTGTTCGGAATTATCCGGCCCGGTTTGAGGGGCTTGGAACTGTTCCGCTGCAAAATCCGGACCTAGCCATTAAAGAACTAGAACGGTGTGTACTGGAATTGGGACTTCGGGGTATTCAAATTGGGTCGAACGTAAACGGATTAAACCTATCAGAGCCACAGTTTTATCCCTTTTTCGAACGTATGAGCGAATTGGGAGCCTGTCTTTTTGTGCATCCGTGGGACATGATGGGAGCGGATCAGATGCAAAAATATTGGCTACCCTGGCTGGTTGGAATGCCGGCCGAAACCAGCCGAGCTATTGGTTCTTTTATTTTCGGAGGAATTTTTGCTCGTTTACCTCAATTACGTGTGGCTTTCGCACACGGAGGTGGATCGTTCCCCTTCACAGTCGGCCGATTTGAGCACGGATTTAACGTACGACCTGATTTATGTGCCGTCGATAACCCGGTCTCACCCAGAGATTATTGCGGCCACTTTTACCTCGACTCGTTAGTCCATGACCCCGCCGCATTGCGCTTTTTAGTAGATTTATTCGGTGCAGGTCGGATTGCATTAGGCACAGACTACCCATTTCCTCTTGGCGAATTGGAACCGGGTTCGCTCATAAAGTCAGTCTTTTTTGATCATCCTGGCCACCAAAAGCAGCTTTTAAGAGGTACGGCGCGCGAATGGTTAGGACTTTCCAGTGAAAAGCCGTGAAGCAGCCCAGTTTGTTGAGTCAGATTCAAGTTGCTGAACATTCCTACCAGGTTGATCTGGCGGGCGGGATCGATCTTTCCATTCCAATGTCCTTTTCGGCTGCAGATCCCAATCTGTATGCCATTCCAGCGGCAATCAAATCAACGTTTCGAGAAGGAGGAATGATCGGGGATACTCGCGAAGGAGGGTCATGTAATGTTGAAACCATTACTATTACGCCCCATTGTCACGGTACACATACCGAATGTGCGGGACACGTTACGCATGACCGAATATCGGCTCACACCCATGTACCAGTAGGCCTGCTCAAGGGCACGCTTGTAACTCTTACGCCGGAAACGCTCTTGGGCGCAGGGGAAACTTCGCGTCCGGCGCTATTAAAAACGGATTTCGGCATCACAAAACGGTTGCTGCATCGAAGCCTGGAAACCGTGGAACCAGCTTGGCTTGAAGCTTTAATTATTCGAACGCTGCCCAATTTACCCAAGAAACGGGAAGGCAAATACAACACCGAAAACGTTCCTTTCTTTTCGATAGAGGCCATATCATATTTGATTCAACATGGTGTGAGACATTTACTTGTGGACCTTCCTTCCCTAGACCGTTTACATGATAACGGTGAAATGGCTGCGCATCGCACTTGGTGGAATTTGGAATCGAGGTCACACGCCACTCCGAAACAAGTTGACTTGAAGCGCACCATAACCGAACTGATATTCGTCCCAAACGACTTGTTAGATGGACCTGGTTTGGTCTCTATTCAGATTCCCTCTTTTGAAAGCGACGCCGCTCCTTCGCGGCCTGTTTTTTATCCTGCACTAAATTTAGCTGCCTAACTTGAAATTGACTTCTAACCTCCAAAATACTTTTTCTGACCTTGACCTAACGAGCGAAGGAGCACGGCGCTTCGATGAGGCTGACCCGCTTCGCGAAGTTCGAACTCAGTTTCATATTCCCAAAACAGAATCTGGAAAGGATGTTGTCTATTTAACCGGAAACTCGCTCGGATTACAGCCCAAGAACACTAGAAGTGAAGTACTTGAGGTGCTGGACGACTGGCAAAAGTATGGTGTTGAAGGGCACTTCAAGGCTAAAAAAGCGTGGATGCCTTATCACGAACGACTAACAGCGTCTATGGCCGCCGTTGTTGGAGCATTGACGTCTGAGGTCGTGGTCATGAGCTCTTTAACGGTCAACCTTCATCTGTTGATGGCTAGTTTTTATAGGCCAACCTCCAAACGGCGCAAAATTGTCATTGAACACCATGCTTTTCCTTCCGACCGATACGCTGTTCGGTCTCAATTGGCATGGCATGGATTTGACCCAGAAAATGATTTGATCATTGCCGGGCGTACGAAAGACCAAGACCTCTTAAACGAGTCAGAACTTGAGTCCATATTTGAATCCCGGGGAGACGAAATCGCGTTGGTATTGATGGGAGGTGTCAATTATTACTCAGGGCAGCTATTTGACATGCCCAGAATTGTTCGCGCTGCCCGAAAGGCTGGAGCAGTCGTTGGTTTTGATTTGGCTCACGCAGCAGGCAATGTAAAACTGGCCCTTCACGATTGGGATGTGGATTTTGCTGCATGGTGCTCTTACAAATATCTTAATGCCGGTCCTGGCGGCCCTGGCGCTATTTTTGTTCATGAAAAGCACGGCTCTGATGTTTCTCTGCCGCGATTTGCTGGATGGTGGGGACATGATGCAGCGTCTCGCTTTACCATGCCAGATTCGTATGTACCTACGCCTGGCGCACAAGGCTGGCAGCTTAGTAATCCGCCTATCCTATCCATGGCGGCCCTGAATGCCTCCCTGGACGTGCTCGCGAGAGTTGGAATGCGAGCCATTGTCAAAAAATCGAGCTCCTTGACGGCTTACGGGATAGCTCTATTGATGGCCGAGTGTCATGAACACATCCAAGTTATCACGCCCCAAGACCCATCTAGGCGCGGGGCCCAAATTTCTATCCGCGTAAAACCAATGGGAATTTCCAGCGGTAAACAGGTGCCTGAACAGCTTGAAGAAGCAGGAATCATATGTGACTGGCGCGAGCCGGATGTAATCCGGCTCGCGCCAGTCCCCTTGTACAATTCATTTGAAGATGTATACACGTTTGTGCAACATCTAAAACAAGCACTCAGTAACCCCAAACAGCCTGCGCGTCACTCCATCTAGGCTTACCACTTCCAAAAACCTCAAATTTCCCCCTAAAAACGTAGTGTCACGGTCAACTTTACATGCGGTTATTGCTGGAGGCGGTCTTGCTGGGGCATTATTAGCCCTTGGTTTGGCGCAGCGTGGATACCGCGTAACTGTATTTGAAAAAAGATCTGACCTTAGGGGAAAGGCAGCTCCTGGGGGGCGCTCGATCAATCTCGCCCTTTCGAGGCGCGGGATACACGCGTTGGAAAAAGTAGGCCTGTCTAAGAAAGCCCTCGATCATACAATTCCGATGCGAGGTCGGTTGATTCACGACCTGCAAGGTGACACCAATTTTCAACCCTACAGCCGGCATCCTCACGAATTCATTCGCTCTATTTCCCGACCAGGGCTAAATCGTTTATTACTTGAGGAGGCATCCTCACACCCCAACATCCAGCTTCATTTTGAGAGTTCTGTGGAACAAGTGTCGCCAAATGAAAAAATAATCTTCGTTCGGGATTCGAATAAAACGCTGTCACAGCATTCTTACGACGTGCTTTTTGGAGCGGATGGTGCCGGATCGATTATCCGAAAGAGTCTGAAACTGGAAGATTCTAGCGGATTTTCAAGTGACATGTTGGAGCATGGGTATAAAGAATTGGAGATCCCACCTCTTCCTAATGGGGACTACGCCTTGCCTTACGAGGCGCTTCATATCTGGCCCAGGGGTACGTACATGCTCATTGCCCTCCCAAACTTGGACCATTCGTTTACCTGTACCCTTTTTCTTCCGAAAGACGGAAATCCTGGGTTTAATCAACTAATGGACCCGTCCGCTCTAAACTCTTTTTTCAAAGAACAATTTGGAGACGTCGTTCCACTATTACCAAACCTTGAACTCGATTTTTTCGGCAATCCCACAGGAAGTCTTGGAACAATTAGATGTGATCCCTGGACCAGCAGTGGCCACAGCTTGATTCTTGGGGATGCTGCCCACGCCGTTGTTCCATTTTTTGGGCAAGGGATGAATTGTGCATTCGAAGACGTTTCGGTGCTTTTTGACATGTTAGATGCGTCTTTGGCCGCGGACTGGCCACAGCTGTTGGCTGATTTTGAAGCCATTCGTAACCCAAATACGAACGCCATTGCCGACATGGCGCTGGAAAATTATATCGAGATGCGAGACCTAGTGGCAGACGATTCCTTTAGACTTCGCCGCCGCGTTGCACTGGAATTGGAAAATCGATACCCAAATCGGTTTAAGCCCCGCTATTCGCTCGTCTCTTTCGAGCTGTTACCCTATAAAATGGTTCAAGATATAGGGCGGCAGCAATCCGAATTGCTTCTTTCACTCTGCGAGGACACTTCTGACTTTGAGGCGATAGATTGGGCCCTGGCAGAGCGCTTGGTCCTTCAACTTCCTGAGTTGGATTCAGGCCTCCAGTAAAATCCAAGCTGTTTGGCGACCTCTTCCGGCAACTCAGGCAATTCAGAGCGCGGAATGAAAAAAGTCGACATGTTGATCATGTCTCCAAAGACCCGATTATTCTCAGCCACTTTTCTCAGGTATTCGTGACCCGAGCTTCCACCGGTCCCAATTTTGGTCCCAATCATTCGTTTCACCATCTGAGCATGCCTGCTGCGCCACGTAGTAAAGTTTTCGTCGATATCTCCTAAAACCTGCAATAGGCGGAACGGAAGGTGTAAAATTGGTTCATCACGATATAAATGGATCAATAATGCAGCTTGAAGCGCCCGGTGAGAGATCCTCATTTCACCTTTTTTGATCAATTCCGCATACTGATCTTTATCAAACAGGGCAGCAAAATGAAAGGATGTTCGTTTCAAATTGCCAATTTGTGCCGCGATTTCGTCCTTGGTAAGGGTTGGATTTTCCCGGATCAAAGACTCATCGGACTGAAGCATTCTATCTACCGCTTCTCGATAAGCATCCCAGAAATCGAATGTCCCGAATTGGATAAATGGTGTCCGTTCTAACCACGACTGTACGAGATCGAACAAGTTTATTTCTTTTTCCGTGGATTCCACTCGGTCCCGATCCGACTCCGAAAATCTTGAGGTGTAAGAACTCGTCGTATAAGCGTGACGATCTTGAACCCGCATCCCAAGCCTGTTTTCCATTAGGCGCCACTGAGCGCTCTGAAATCCAGATGCCGGCACTAAATAGTCTCTAAAATCTAAAAAATCCAATGGCGTCATCGTTTCGAGGACGTCAATTTGCTGCGTCAAAACGCGTTGAATAGAAACAATACGCTCGAGATGCGCAATCGCTTTTCCAAGTGCTTTTTCCTCAACAATGGCGCCGTCTAGAACTTTAAAAACTCCGTCCATTTCCCACAGTATCTGCTTAAACCATAATTCGTACGTCTGATGTACGATTATAAAAAGCATTTCATCATGTGCAGGTGGACCGTCCTCTCCCGATTTTAAAAGCTGGGAATCCAGCAGCTTAGAGAGTTGCAGGTAATCTCCGTAATAGAGCGCTTCGTGAGGTTTTTTCATTTGACTCCTGTGGCCTCACCATGCTGTTCTTCCAATATATAAATGTCAGCCAGGTTTCGGCCAACTTGACCATAATCGAGCCCGTAGCCCACAACAAAATGGTTTTTAATCCGAAACCCAACATAATCCAATTGGACGTCCACTTTAGTCGCTTCAAATTTATGGAGTAGTGTAGCAACCTTTAACGAAGCAGGTTTGTCGACCGCGAGTTTGGCTAAAATGAACTCCATGGACAATCCTGTATCTACAATATCCTCAACCACAATCACGTGCCGCCCCGTAATAGTAGCATCAATATGTTTTAGTTCTTTGACTTCGCCCGATGATATTTTCTGCGCCCCGTAAGAAGACAGCTTTAAAAAATCGACTTCGCAGTCAATTTGGATCGATCGCATCAAATCTGCTAAAAAAATGAACGCTCCATTCAAAACGCCGATCAAAATGGGTTTTTTTCCCTCGTAATCGGCCGAAATTTGTTGCCCAATCTCTAGAGTCCGGCTATTAAGCGTCTCTGAAGTCAGATACTTTCTGAATCGTTCGCCTCGGATAATTACCGTTTGTTCATCGTGGACGAGAAAAGTAGCTTCCATTCTAATTTGGGCTGGTGATAAAGTGTCCAGGTTAGACAACGTCAAAATAAGGGATCTTACCTGATATCTTTGGCTTTTTCTTCGCTCACTTTGGATCTCCATTTAACGTGCACTACACGTGATGTTTGGGAGTCAATTTTGTAGCGATTATCTATTCTGTGGCCCACGATCCATACAATTTGACCGCCTGAAAGAAGTACTCGAATATCTTTGCGGTTACTCGATGGTACTTTTTGGTTGGTCAGAAACGATTTCAACTTTTGAGACCCAGTCATTCCAAATGGGGTGAAACGATCGCCTGGTTTCCATCTTCGTAACATCAAGGGAAACAATAGTTTATCTGCATCCAAGAATGCCTCTTTCGATCGATTTTTTGGAATGTTTTCGAAAGACACCTCTGCAATCGAACCGTAAACTTCTCCATCCTCAACCAACGTCATGAAAGACTCGTCCGGTAGTAGTATTACGGGAATGGGAGTTTCTTTGGGTGTAGCATCTACATCCACGTTCGTCCCCAAAAACCTAAGTGCCTCACGTTCCTTCCACACTTTTACTGTCCCAAACGTCGCCGTCCTCCCAGCTGGCGCAGTAGCCAGCCGGTTCACACGTTTTATGACAGATGCCCTCCGGGGTGCTTCAGGATCCATCCTCTGCACAATTTCTAAAATCATCCATCCCCTCGCCCACGCGGGATAAGAACTTAAAAAATCTAACGATAGAACGTGTTCTGAAAGACGTGACGCAGGTACCAAAAAATCGGTCCCCTCTACTTGTTTAGGCGCGCCAAAACAATGCACCACTATAGCTTGGCGAATTTGGACCACCCTCTTTTGGAGCATGATTCCAGCTTCTAAAAATGCCGAATAGTCATGCGGGGCCATTTCTGAAAGCTCTTTTCGAAGTTGATTCCGGGCGTACCGCCCATCTTTATTAGATGAATCTTCCCTCCATACCAGGCCGTGAACGGCGGCATAATTCAGTATCTCAGCCCTGGAAATGGATAAAAGAGGCCGAATCAACTGGCAATGAAAACCGAGCGGCCTAGAAGCTTTCATTCCAGATAGTCCCGCAAGCCCAGTTCCCCTCAACAAGTTCAAGAGCATGGTCTCTAGCTGATCATCCATATGGTGACCTACAGCCACACTGGTAATTCCCAGTGATTCACATAATTCACCAAACCACGTATACCGAACCTCCCTAGCCCATGTTTGAACAGAGCCGGAAGATGTACGCTGAGGCGCAGCGTTAAGCACATGCAAAGAAATTCCGTGTTTTGAGGCAAAATCAGCCACAAACCGTTCGTCCTTTTGGGATTCATCCCCTCGAAGGCCATAGTTGACGTGAGCCAATTGAATGGGAATGCCGCTGTGATATAACAAATGGGCCAGGACAACCGAATCAACTCCGCCACTTATCGCGACCAAGATTGGCTTGTTTTCTTTCCAGACAGGCAGAACCAAGCTATCGCTTGTCAAATCGTTCACGAAGTTCTTCACCCGATAAGGTAATCATGGTTGGGCGGCCGTCCGGGCTAGCGTAGGGCAACTGACATTCAAACAATTGATCGATGAGTCCGCGCATTTCCTTCGGGCTTAGCTTATTTCCCGCCCGGACGGCCCCTCTTCGGGCCATTGATCGAGCTAGGTTTTCTCTTCCTGATAACTTTTCGACACGCTCGAACAATCGATACTGGTCGATTATTTCATCCAGAACGCTCCTTTCATCGCCTGTGGCGATATCTGCAGGAACACCTTTAATGATTACGGTGCTTGAAGACTGTAATTCCACGTCGAATCCTAGCCTTTTCAAATCGGGAATGAGATCTTGCAAAAGCGCGAAATCGGAAGCGGATAACTCCATTTTTCGTGGGAAGAGGAGTTGCTGACTCAATCCAAAACCTTCTTCAAGACAGGCAGACGCTTGTTCAAATAAAATCCTTTCGTGCGCGGCCTGCTGATCGATGATCACAAGGCCTGACCGGATTTGTGTTAGAATGTACGTGTCGTGGAGTTGCCACAGAAGGCCTTCTTCGCCAACGCCGCCTGGCCGACCAACTTTCATTTCTGAGTGCGGTGCAGCGACGGTAACCGCGCCTCGAAGCAATGCATGAGTCGCATCGGCAATCCATGAGGGTGAGGGCTCCGAAGAATACGATGGCCTGTTTCGAAAGTCTTGAGGGTCTTTTTCAAAACTATGATTCAAATCGAGGTCCATTCCTAAAAGCGGCTTTGAAACGGAAATATCAGGCGTTTTCAACGCCATTCCCAATGCCCTTCTAACAACAGCCCGTAACATCCCATAGACCCCACGTTCATCATCAAATTTGACTTCGGATTTTGCGGGATGCACGTTTACGTCAACGTGGCGCGGGTCGATGTCCAGAAACAGAACAAAAAACGGGTAAGATCCCTCTGGCAGTACATATTCGAACGCCGATAACACAGCGTGCTCAATGTATCTGTGCCGGACGAAACGTCCGTTGACGAATAAAAATTGTAGCCCACGGGTTCTTCGAGCATGATTTGGAGCCTCGAGCAGCCCTCGAACAGAGAGGTAACTCGTTGCCTCATCCACTTCAATCAGAGAATGATCTCTAGAAGTGGAAGTCAACTCGACCACCCGCTCTTTTAATTGCTCCCAAGGATCAGTGGAAAACCCTCCTCGAACTTCGATTAGCGTATTTTTGTCTTGATCAACTCGAAAACCAACCTCGGGATGCGATAAAGCCAGCACTTGGATCATATCCAAAATATGCTTCAGCTCGGTCTGAGGACGCTTGAGAAAATTGCGTCGTGCGGGAACGTTATAGAATAGATTACGAATCGATATGGAAGAACCCCGAATCGGAGCACTTGGCCCCTCTTCTACGAATTCGCCTCCATCAATACGAAGCCGGAAACCAGGTTGGGTCGAACTCTGGCCTGTTTGTAGCTCAACCTGAGAAACAGAGGCAATGGAAGCAAGTGCTTCCCCCCTAAAACCTAGGGTATGGATATTTTCCAGATCTTCGACAGACCTGATCTTACTCGTAGCATGCCGAGTAAAACAGACTTTAGCATCTGCAGACGTCATCCCACACCCGTTATCAACCACCTGAATCAGAATACTTCCGGCTTCCAATAAATTTACGACGATCTCGTCAGCGCCAGCATCTAATGCGTTCTCTACCAACTCTTTAACTACCGAAGCTGGGCGCTGCACAACTTCTCCCGCAGCAATTTTGTTTGCTAAGGAGATCGACATTACTTGAATGATATTGCCAACTTCTTCGTCCATTATTTCTTCGTCCAACAGAATGTGTTCGTCTTGCTCGCTCAGCTTGTAACCTCTTTTGTCAACACGTGGCTTGAATCAAAACCAACCAATTTCATTACATAATGGAATAAACGTAGATCGCCATTATAAAAAGAATCACAAAATAGATAATTCCGGACGACTTTCTGCGCTTTCCAACGTGCCGTTGCACCCGCATTCGCTGCTTTAATTTTTCATCCTTTTGGGGGTTGTAAAATCTAGGCTCATATTCGAATTTTTTTCGCTTAATGTTCCTATTTGGTGTAAATAAACCCATGATATAATCTTTCTTTGCTAAGCTCCCTGATTCTTGGGTGTTAGTGCTAAAGTTAACTTTTGTACCTACGCGGGTTTACGGACGTTCCTGCTAAAAAGAACGACCAATCAAGTCCGTCACGTAAAAGAGGTATAGGTAATAAGCTGGCGCTGTGAAAATTAAGGAATCGAATCGATCCAACAGTCCGCCATGCCCCGGTAATACTGAACCTGAATCCTTCACTCCTACGCTCCTTTTAAACGCACTTTCCAACAAATCTCCCATTTGCCCCCATGCACCTCCTAAAAAGGCCAAGACGGTCACATCTATCCAACTCAATTCTGGAAGCAAAGTGGTCTTAAAAACACTTCCCACAATAAAGGCCAATACGAGCCCTCCTATAGTTCCTTCCCATGTTTTATTCGGGGAAATGGAAGGGGCTAATTTGCGTTTGCCGATAGATTTGCCGGTGTAGTACGCGCCGGTATCTGTCGCCCAAATCAAACCCAATAACAACAACATGAGCCAAAAGGCACCTCCTTCTCCAAGCGCGAAGTGGGCCGCCTCCTGAATATCAATCAAAAAACTGATCATCAAGACAGGATAAATGGCGCACAAAATGGACGAAGCCATTCTCTCTTGAATTCTGTCGGGTCCACTGCGAAGCTGAAATACCGCAAATAGCAGTGTGACGAACAACATCCATCCTTCCCACATGGGTAGTACTGGTCGCAAAACAACCGTCCCACCCAATATCAGGGTCCATAATAAACTTACTTGCCACTTGGAGGATTGTAGCATTCGAACGAGCTCAAATTGGGCACCTAGAGCGATTAATGTTATGAGACCAAAAAAATACCAGCCTCCAAGCCACACTAAACCCAACACAAATGGAATACCCACCAACGCCGTTAGAATTCTCGTTTGGCCTTGTTTCATCCCGCTTCCCCATTCCCACTTGCTCCAGAAAGAGGAGGTTCAACAGCCTCTGGATCTGTGGACAAGGCTATTTCTGTCAGTTCTTCGGTCGTGAATGCATCTGATTGCAAAACGGTGTTTGCTTGCACTTCAAATTGGGGTGCCACGAGGATGTAAATTCGAGACAGCGCGCCATGAGTAAGCTTGAAGGAACTGTCTTTTTTTGCCATGATTACAGCGTGGATTCCCGAGTCCGTTAGCCGGTCCCTAGCCATCTCTGCTTCATAATCTGTCCCGCTATCAAATACGGACACCCAGCCGTCAAATCGTGCCTGTGTCATATCTCCCTCCTTGCGTTTGTTGAAAATTAGGACTTGCTCTGCTAGACTATCCCGCTATCTTCTGGTTTCAATACTACTGCCGATCCCAAATTTTGCACATCGGAATGCTCAGCTTCGATGGAAAGACGATGTAATACCACCAACACTCCTATCAGCACGATTGTGGCTGGAATAACTACAATTAGGGGCATTTCGAAGGTCTCGAGGTCAATCGTAGCTCCGTCTTTGGAGGCGAATTTCCCGAGGACAGCGGCAAAAGAGTTATTTGCTAAATGAACTAACATGGCTGGCAAAATACTGTTAGTACGCCAGGTCAAATAGGCCATGAACACTCCGAGCATTGAAAGAGGAATGGCTTGAGTGAGACGCATATGATATAGCCCAAACACCACTCCAGAAAGGATAATACCCCAAACAATACCTTGACTTCGCTCAGCTTGCCGCTGAAAATAACCGCGAAAAAGGATCTCTTCACAGATAGCCGGGGTGAGGGCAAGCATGGCGATCGTGAACAGCAGGGGGAAATCCTTTGTTAAAATCCCCTCAATCAAATCCATTTGAGACTTTTCAAAACTGCGGATTGAGTCCGGCCATGGTAGTGAATCGCTCATTACTCCAAACCATTGCACGAGAGGTATCAATGCAAATAGGGCCACAATCGATAGGGCAAGCACCCTCCCATCCACACCTCGCAAACGCAAATACGACTTCCAGTTCGATGAATGGAGTCGAGTTATAAGGATTGCAGGAATCAGTAGCCCGAAAAATTGGCCAATCGTGTTGGCAACCAGGATAGAAGCCGCATTGTCTGACAAGACCTGATCCAAATCCCCCATCATGTCGGACAAACTAATATCCGAGCTCAATAGAATTCCGAGGGTAACGACCAAGCTTATTCCTTGGAACAGGACAAATGCCACCACCAGCCCAAGAAATCCAATAATCAATGGGGAGCTCGTGGATTGCTCTAAGCGTCCATCAAGTTTATAATCAGGCATGTTCATCAACTGAGGCACGGGCGTTTTTCGCTAAAATAAAGGGGTCAAACGCCTTAAACTCAATCGGGTCCCTTTTCTCTCTAAAGTTAAACGGAAACTTCAATCATTTCCCTTCTCAGGCGATTAATGATAGTACGGAGCCGAGTGTACACATATTTATGATTTTCAAATTGCATCACTTTGGCAATTTGTTGGGCCCGCATTCCGTGTTCAAACCAAAGAAGAATTAATAATTGGTCTTCTGGATCGAGATCGCTCACTGCTTTGTTGAGCATTCCAACTCGATCCCCATCTGCTATCCCAATTTGATCTGGAGAAGGCATACTTCCCGCAGGAGAGATACCCATTTCGGTCAAATCGTCTAAGGAAAGCATAGGACGATTCGCTCGGAGCGCAGCAAGGAGGTGCCACCTTTTATTGACCGACAATAATTCGTCAATGTGCTCGATGGCCGCCGCAACGTCTTCGCTTGTACAATCTTGATTGTTCTTTCCAGCAATCAACTCTGGAATCTCTGATTGAGGAATATGATCTTGGTAGTAATATCGGAATACCAGCTTTTCGCACGCATTCAATTTTGAAATTACTGAGTTGGGGACGGAAGTCATCCGGTTTTTACGGAATCGATCCCGACACGCGTTTGCCACTACCACGGATAACCATGGAGTTAATTCACTATTGATTCTAAAGCGACGAAGGGCTTGATAATCGTTGTGTTGCAATCGCTCACAAATTGAAGTGTATGTTTCCATAACCTCATCTGAGTCAGATAAAAATCGACGAATCATCCTGAGAATAATCGGCGTGTATTTGTCCAACAGTGAAGAATATCCCGAACTGGGGTCAACTAGAAACTGTTTGATAAGCGCGGTATCAGTCATACCATTTTGTGGGCGTCGAACTTGTTCTGGAGCAAATCCAGTCCAAATTCTATTTTTGGGGCCGCGCTTGCGGCCAACATTAGCACAAACTTTGCGAGGTTCGTCCTACTCCATAGGAACACGACGGACATTCATTGCTATATTTGTGCCCTCGCGCGCTTGTAGCTCAGTTGGATAGAGTGTTGGATTCCGGTTCCAAAGGTCGGAGGTTCGAATCCTCTCAAGCGCACCAACCCGTCTGCCTAATGGCAGGCGGGTTTTTTTGTGCACGAGAGGTACAGACTTATCGCAAGGAGTACGATGAGGGTCAATCGAGAAAGGACTGAAATGCAAAAGGAGGATGCTGAGTGCACCCTCCTTTTGGTTTCAGAGGAGGTTCACACATCTCGAAGGAGTGAGGGCAGTCATATATCAATGAACTGCCTAGGCTCTTACTAAGATGATGCCAAACTCTGTGGGGTCGTCGAAAACGACCCGAAATCGTCATATTTAGTTTTCTAACCGAGCTTTCGTCTCAAAGTAAGACGACGAGGACCAGGTTATAATCAATTCGAGACAGGCAGCAGCGACTTATCGAGCAACTGCCCCTCGCTCGCTGCAACAACAACAGCCACAGTCGCATCTCCCGTGACGTTAGTTACTGTTCGGCACATATCAAGGATTCTGTCGACACCAAGAATCAAAGCGATACCAGCCGATGGAACGCCTACTGATTCTAGGATGATGACCAACATGATAATGCCCGCTCCTGGCACTGCTGCTGTTCCAATGGAGGCAAGAACTGCCGTGAAAACAATGGTCATCTGTGCCCCCAAATCAAGATCCATCCCCATCGTTTGAGCAATAAACACGGCTGCAACAGCCTGGTATAATCCCGTCCCATCCATGTTGATGGTAGCTCCTAGAGGCAGCACAAACGATGAAACTTCTTCTGACACACCGAGCTCGTTTTCACACCGTTCCATCGTGACGGGTAGCGTCGCCCCACTAGAGGAAGTGGAAAAGGCAACCAACTGCGCAGGAGCCAATGCTCGCATGAAGTCCCCAATACTTCGAGGAGTAAAAAACTTCATCATACTCCCGTACGTCACTGTCATATGGACAACGAGGCCCAACAACACAACAATACAATAAAATCCCAACGCCCCGAGGAGCTCCATAATTTGCCCCAGATCATCACCAGCAATACTGGTGATAGTGCCTGCCATTAGAGCAAAAACCCCAATTGGTGCAAACAACATGATGATCCCGACCATTCGAATGATCATGTCATTTAAACTTTCAAATACCTCCAGCAACGGTCGCGCTTTTTCACGTGGGATCAAGAGAAGGGCAATCCCTGCAAATATGGCAAAGAAAACTACCTGCAACATATTCCGGTTGTTGGAGGCTGCTTCAAAGAAATTGCCAGGGACCATACTTACGATGGGGTCCAGTGGCCCCCGTTCAGCAGCTTCGGCCGCCGTTTCCAATCCGGCTGCAGCTTGATCCGCATAGGTCTCCTGCAATTTTTGCCGCATGTCTTCTGGCACCCCTGCCCCCGGTTGCAGTAGGTTTACCAATACAAGGCCTATGATGAGAGCGATGACCGTCGTGCCCATATAAATCGCTATCGTTTTCCCTCCGATCCGGGACAGTTTTTTTAAATCGGAAAGGGAAGCTACTCCGGTTACGAGCGAGCCTAACACTAGGGGAACGGCAATGAGCAGCAGTAACCGCAAGAAAATTTCCCCCCACGGTGCAATCCAATCAGAGGTGAAACTGCTCCAGCCTTGTGCGGCTGCAATTACACCGAAAATGAGGCCCAGCACCAGGCCTATTATAATTTGCCAGTGTAGTTTTTTATACCAGGACATGGATTTTCGTTACGTTTATTGATGAGTTGCAGTTAAGACGCGATACAGCTTTGCCATGATCGCCATCGCAGACGTGCAAATCAAGTACAATCCGGTGCTGAAGGTCTGCTTAGAACGAGAATCTCAACCGAACAACGGGTGCGGGGCGCCCAGGACCATCATAGGTTAATCCAATGCTGCTATCCAGGCGGTCATTATGCAGCTTTGCACTTACCGCGGCGTCGATTGCCGCCAATAAGTGATTGAAGACAAACAACAACGAAATTCGGCTTGCCTCTCTGAGGGTATCCTGCGCATCGGCATGATCCCGCGCATATTGGTAAAAGGAACTAGAGACATTGGGCTTTGAGTCAGCGGCTCCAGTGTGTTCGGGATCAATGGCGACGGTGAACTCGCCCTGATCATTTTTCCATTCAGAATAGTCCCCCCAACCCGGTGCGAACTGAAAATATTTTCCGATCAACTCATAGTATTGTTGCGCAGCGAAGTCCGGAATTTGATGGGAAAATGTCGCACCTGTTTCTGGATGGAAAACCTGTCGCTCGATGGCCCTAATTTGCGAAAACATAGTGTTCACGAGCGCTTTTTCAGATGTCGACCAACTTTCTGGATGTGTAAAATCTATCGAAGTCTGAAGTTGAACGGGCGAAGCCGTGACATTTCCTCCGCGCTCTTCATTTAAATAGTCTGCATAGTCATTTAACCACGTCGCATATTTGACTGGACTCCAGGATTGATGCGCCGTTCTTTGAAACGCAGATTCAGCGTCAATTCCATTAGTGCGCAGAATAGCATAGCCGGTAATTACTGCTGCTTCAATAGCCAAAGCTACACCGGACTTAACATATTGTTTATTATAGAATTGACCTGCACCTGGCACTAGGGCAGACAATCCAAATGCCAGGGGAACGCTGCGTAAAGATTGGTTCAAACTAGGATTAACCCGGCGTCCAGAACGCTCAAAAGAAGCAGATGGCTTCGCAACAAGACTTGAAGCATTCAAACCAGGCAGGTGCAAGACATCAAATCGAAGCATGGACAACGCCCTCGAATCGGATGCATTCCCATTGCCTGCGAGCGAGGATTCCTCTTGATTCATATCCTTTTTATTCGACTGGGCCTGAACCGGTGTCGATATAACGATAAAACAGAGGGCAATCCAAAGTCGGTTCATTATCCTTCCAGTAAGGGCAACACGGCCTTTTTAAAGAAATCGTAATTCCGGGCTCCTAATAAATAGCGCCGTACCGTACCCGTTTTGTCAATGACATATGAGGCTGGACGGATGATGAAAGCGCCTTTAAACGGTAAGGGGAGATCAATCCCAAAAGGAACGTAGACACTTTGGGTTTCCAGCGAGAGTTGATTTTCGAAGGACAACAAAAGACTTCTCTCTTCATCGGAGACGGAAAGGACTACGAGGCCTTGATCGCGGAAGTCGTTCTGGAGTCTGTTCAAATCTGGGATTTCCTGTAGACAAGGCCCGCACCACGTCGCCCAGAAATTTAGAATAACCACCTTTCCCTTAAAATCGCTCAGCTGCTGATCGAGATTTTGGTCTACCGTTTTAAACGAAAAATCAGACGCTGGGACTTCAATAATGGCATCTTGAAAATATGCTTCAGTGGCAACTTGCCCGCCGGAAACAACAACCTTTTCAGAGGCTTGGGCCAGAACCATAAGCGCAATCGCTGAGACCACTAAAAGGCAGGAAAGTACTGTTCCTACCCACTCGACAACGTCTCTTGGCCATTTTGTCTCGTTATCTTTGAATAGCATCCACAAAAATATTAGGCCAACAGCAATCATAATTGCTCCCAAGCCAAAAATCATTGAAGAATCCATTTTATTCGCTTTTAAAGTTGATCAAAACCAAAGAGCAGACCAATGTGCCACTGCCAAGAACCGCCGTATTTAATCGTTGAACTTCCATCGGGCGTAACAAATCCCTCATCTAGCTGAAAATTAAACGAATCTAATCCATAGGTACTGCTAATAAAAAACGCGGACGGTAGCAAATAAAAAGAGCCTAGGCCAAATCGAGCCTCTACTCCCACATCTTTTTTAGCCTTATCCAGCCCAGGAAAGTCGCCCGACCAGGCAAGAGCGGCATCTGCATACAATTTCAGGTAGATTTTGTCGAGGTATGCAAATAAAAACTGCCGTGAAATGCGGGGAAACACCGGAAATGAATAACTCACTTGAGCCCAAGCCGTTTCGTTGCCTCCTAAAGCATAAAAAGCGTACCCACGTGCTCCGGTGAGCCCTCCAACATATTCATTATAGAAGTCATCCACTTCTTTCCCGAGGATCGACGTGGTTCGAAGCCTGAGACCAATTCCATGCGCCCCATCGCCAGGCCAACCCGGAAGTCTCAAACCTCCTTTCAAATCAAACATAATTCGGTTTATCGAGGCATTTGCGTAGAGCGGAGTCAAAAGTCCATCTCTGATGCTGAATGCTTCAAGCAAGCGACCCGACTCCCTTTCATAACTCAGTTCGGCCCTAAGACCGATAGGAACCACATTCATGTCCCGGTAAGGCTTGTAGGATTCAAAAGTTAGACTTGAATGAAAAGCACTTCCGATATAATACTTGGAAGCACTAGCGGGAATTGCCTGTTTCAATTCCTCTGAATAAAATCTCTTGGTAGTTACGCGGTAAGGACTATAACGATATCCTACTTGCGCTAACAGAACTTTGTTGATTTTGCTTTTTGCAATAAAGTCGACTTCCCAAAGATCGTACGCCAAGTCGGCCAATGTTGAATCCGGATAACAAGCTGTACATGGGAATTCTTCGATCGCCAGTCCGTTTTCAACGTTTCTTCTGATGTTAAATAGCTGAATAGCGAATTGAGGCGACCATCTCTTGTGTATGAAGGGAAGTCCCTTTGAATACTCAATCTGCACAAATGCATCACGTTCAAGATCCAACAAATTTGAGGGCGATATGGCATCCCAAAGCGATGAAGAACTTCCGGAACCCGGACCAATTAAGATCCCTCCAAAAAAACTAAGGCCGCCTAAAACCTCACGTGTACTCGTATAGACTCCAAGCTTAGTATTACGCCAAAGCGTTTCCGCCCTCGTTCTATCCTTAAGTCGTACATCCGTACGACTCCTTTTCTTCGATACGTACCGGTCTAACCGAACTACGGGTAAAAAGCTAATTGAGGTAAACGTCTGCTTATACTTTGGCACCGATTCCATTTCAATCGGAGTAAACGCACGTACTCCTGAGTCGTCCGACCGGTTTAACGTTTGTTGCGCCATGGTCACATCCGACCTTGGAGCGGCTTTTGTCAGAAACGGTGGGGACTTGTATTCCGATTTATACGGTAGAAAACCGGATGCATCCATCCGAGCTATTTTGTAGCCCGATGCCTCATATCGACTATAATAAATAGAATCCGACGGGCCTACCGAAGGCATAAAAGCGCCACCTGTCTCCATGCTAAGCTGGGTAAGTTCGCCGGTGCTCTCGACGAGATACAAATTAAATATTCCACTTCGATCTGATGAAAAGATCATGTTTCCATCGTTGTCGAATGCAGGAGAGCGATCGTCCCACGCTTCTGCCATAACCGGTTCTTCCATCCGGTCTTCAACCCGGTCTTCTACACGGTCTTCTACACGGTCTTCTACACGGAGGCGGTAAATATCGCGCCCATGTCCCCTGCTTCGTCCGAAATAAATCCAGGCTCCGGTTGGGCCGAACACCGGTTCCGTGACCTGAGTGCCATCCAAATAAGTCGTTAGCATCTCCGTAATTCCTGAATCGACGTGATAGACGCCCAAATTTGTTGTGCCGTCTGCCTGGCTTACGAATGCGATCAAACTACCATCTGGAGAAACGGAAGGTGCCGTTGCCCGCTGGTTATGCGTTAGCTGTTCCTTCTCTCCTGTTTCGATATGTATAGACCAAAGATCTAGATGCAAGTATCCTTCAGGGGTATCTTTTGCCTTGGAATACACCAACCTATCGTCAGAGAGCCAATCAATGGGCCCAGAAGCCGACGACAGCAATTTGTGACCCAATGAGCACGTATATTCGGCGCCTGCCTCTAGCTCGCTCTGAGGAAGCACCAAAAAGGCTGTATTGGCATGAAGTCCCAGGCCACTTTTTGCAGTCATGCCGTTTGAAACAACTTCGCCATTTTCAAGAGATTGAACCCAAATCCCTGTACTGCTAAAATCTTCCCCTTTGTTGGACAGGTAGGCCACTTTTGAACCATCCGGTGATACCCGAGCGTAAAAGTTGTTAAATCCTTCCTTTTCGATGTAGGTCACTTCAGAATCGACCTGAGGAGCATTTTCTGAGTAATATGTTCTCAAGGATGAGATCCAATCAGAATAAAGTTGGTCACCTCGAATTCCGAAGGCATCAAATGCGGCTTGTTCAAAATTCCAATTGGACCATGTACTGAGTTGATCGCTCAGGATTTTTAGGCCGTCCTCTCCAAACCTATTTGCTAAATATTGAGTAAACGCGAAACCATGATTATAAACCGACTCGCGCATCAAGCTAGTGTGCGAATAGAAGCCCCCCATTTCTGCCAGAGTTAACTCTTCGCCAGCCAATATTTGGGTTCTAAGCAGCATATCACGATGAGAATCCCATCGATCGAAATCTGACCATTCTCGCTGATACTGCGCAGTTCCTTCCGCCAGCCACGCCGGGTTATTCAAAATGGGGACTGGATACGAGGCCAAAACATTGGGAAATCCGTACAAAACATCTGGACGGGTCACCTTTTCGTAGCTCAAATACTGCAAATACATAAAGGGGAGCTTGCGGGTGGTCTTCATCGTCTTCTGGACTTGGATCATGTGCGTAAACTCATGCGAAATCACATTGCGAAGCCAGTTGTGATCCCCTCGAAAAGGCGTATTTAGCGCTGGAGCCCATATTTCAATGACGTTATCAAAAAAATACGCAGCACCGTTTGAGTAATCTTCGTAGTCTTTCAAGACGAAGGAAACTTTGGTGTCCAATTGATAATCATACAACTGTGTGATCGGCCCAAACATGTCCTCCGCCACCTGGGACACTACACGGGCTGTTCGGCTACCTTCCCCAGATTCATCCGAGTGAAAGTGAACCAGAAAGTGCTCGGATTCAATGGTATACCATTCGAGATCACTTCGAACATAGTCGTACCACGCGATCGATTCTTGAGCCGAAGCACTTCGTGCAAAGCAGCTTGCAACGAATAGAAAAACCAGAAAATATCGAAGCTGATTTTTCATCGAACAATGGCCATTTTGATAAGTCTCGTATCGCTTCGATTACCCTGGACGGAGCGCGCCTCGATGCGAGCAATATAAATTCCACTTTGCGCCGATGTAGTCCACACAATTTCAGAAGGGATACTGCCAACCGTCGTAATTGGGTCAAATTTTTCAATAAATTGCCCCATGGCATCCACAATGGTGACCGTAACTTGCGCTTGCTCAGTGGTCATAAATCGAAGGTGCGTCTTGCCGCCGGAAATAGGATTGGGCCAATTGTATGTTTCTGAACGTGCTAAAAGCCGAACGCCTGAGGATGCGCCAGGTGAAGGGCTTCGGTAAGAAACTTGGACCATGTCCATTCCAACACTGTTTCTGGAGCTGAGGTTTACAGAGCTATTTGTTTCCCAAGACTTCAGCGTACCACTTCCCGAGAGCGTCATGATTTGATTTCCCCAAACGAAAGGAGCAACGCGCGACGATTTGCCAACGGACAAAGGGAATCCATCGATTCTCCCAACTCTGTCGCCAATCATGAAACCATCCAGGTTTCCGACATCCGTTTGAACCATGCCGAAAACAAGATTCTGCTCGGGATACACTGCCAATATGGGTTCTGATATCGCATTCCCTTTCAATTGAAACGGGAATCCACCAATCACCACAGCATTTGAATAAAATCCAAACAACTGAGATCCGCATCCGACCACAACATCTCCCAAACCGTCTAAAGTCAAATCTTCGATGACGGCCCTACCGGGGACACAGCCCGAAAAATACGCTTCAAATTCGCCTCCTGATTCGTGAATGATGCGTAACGACGCACTCGATGGATCAGTAAATGCGACAAACCATCCTTCTTCTGAAATACCCACATCTGCCATAGTGGTGTAATTTGCGCTATTTCCAGCCGCTATTGGAAAGGAAATGTCAACCTGATTTCCCGTTAGTTCATCCAAAAATGCTCCATCAAATTGCAAAAAAGCGGAAGATGCCGTTCTGGAGCGCTGCACGATGCGACGAACAGGCGCAGTAGTAGCTTCCAAGGAGAGAGTCATTGTGTTGTTCGAGCCAATAATGACCTGAGCGATAGCGGGGCCAGCTTGTAGCACAACTCCTAGGCGCACGTGAATTTGACCGGCTTCCTCAAACCAAGATAAATTCGAAGTTGTCAAAAATGGCTCTCCGTCAGCTACAATGTCGGCCATTCTGACGTTATGATCTCGATCTAACCAAACGAAAACCGATTTTTTTAACGCTACTAGGCCAAAGTTTCCGGTAACTGGTCGGACACCTCGTAGGCCGTCCAATAAGGCGGAATGACTATCCCAAACCCCATATTCGCCGCTTGTTTCCTTACCAAAAACAACTGGAAGGCTCCCCTCATTTCCAGGCAGAGTAGAAGGAAGAAGGCCAATAAATGAGTTCTCGTCGGCAAATCCAGAAGGAAGCGGAGCAATGAATTGACCACTTCCGTTCCAAGTTGAAGTGCCACGTTGGTCGACCGAGAAGGTCATATCCAAGGCTGGATCGGATATATTAAAAATGGAGACTGCACTTGGAGAACCATTATTGGCGTGACTTGAAGGGTGCGTGTCTGGAGCAAATCGGTTTTCATAAAGCTGAATTTCGCGCCCCGCAGTGGTCCTTACCTTGACCGGGTTTGAGGCAAACCAGAAGTCGAATGGTGATCCAAGATCAAATCTAGGACCAAAAAAACCTGAATTTGAGGAAAAGCCGATATCTTGGGCGCTATCAGCTTCCTCAAGGTCGAGTCCTCTAGCCGTTGGCTCTGCATTGACCTGATTTGTTTGAATACGCGTGTTCAGCCTGTTTTCATCAACGTGCCAAATAAGCAACCCTCCGACGAGAGGATTTCCGAATTCATCCTCGCCTCCGGGCAATGCAAAGTCATATTGATCAACGCCAACCACCACACCGCCTTCAAAGCCCGCAATTGTCACATCATTAAATTCTGGATCGGCATTTGGAAACACGACCTCCGTGGTCACCCCGTCCTTCCATACTTGCATCCGAATTCCATCGTTTTCAGGATCTCGGTGACGATTTTCTAACAAAAAATATTCCGAATCGGATATTTCAACTCTAGCAACCTCGTTTCGATCTAGATCGCCCGCATACCGAAGGGTTGCCGCCTGATTCGTGACGTCTTGAAATGTAGTAACATCTGCCCATCCCATATATGTTTTGGTCCACGCCGAAGGTTCTGGTGGAAACAGGCCCCCAAAAGCAAAAATGCCTAAGGCGTCCATGACATCAAAAGGACCAATCGCGCTTTCGCCCGTCTCCGTGTTGAATAAATCGGGCACCCCGAGATAGTTGAGGAAACTGGCAGCTAGCAGGCCATTAATCGACAATTCGACTAAAAAAGGCTTTTCTTGGATGAAATCGAAACCCAATCGCGATTCAGTCCTCGGAATTACAAGCGTATTGGAAACCGTAATTCCATCCACTTTTAAAATGCCAGCTCCTAGGCGAGCTAGAGCATCTTGGCCGAAAAAAAGTGATGGTAGATCCTCCGGGGTTTTATCAAGAGTGGTACCTAATAACTCTATGTCCCTTCCAATTCCAGCATGAAAAAGAACAAAAGCAGTGTTATCCGACGTTATTCCAGCGGGCAATTTCACGTTATTGGCCGCCGCCAACGTCCAGGCCTCTTTAACCAAAGTAGCCAGTTTTACCAGTTCAGCATCGTCCCCTGAATTTTTCCCCGTCGGACTATAGAAACCCATCTCATGAGACACACGGATGATTTGAGGCAAAACAGTCCCCTTGACCTTCGTCCGAGCGTCGGAGACCTTGTTGATATAGTGCTCCAAAAAACGCAAATGCGCATCAAAATAGGCAACATCATGCGGGAGAGGATCGATTCTGGGGGAATCGACGTCTCCAAAAAGTGGTCCTTCAAAGGTCCCGTTTCCAGTTGTAAAACGGCTCGAATCTGGTTGAAACTCAACCATAAGGGCCACAACATTAACAATATCGGGTGCTACCCGTTGTTGGGCTCTTGAAAGATTCGCCGGTCCAAAAACGGTCAACAAAACAAGAATAGAGGCAACAATAGCCCGTTTGGTTCCAACCTGTTTTGATTCTTTCAAAAACATGGTTGACCCACTTACAAGCTGCGCTGATCTACGCGAGCAAAAATTTGACCTAAACAGGGACAGTTTTGACCGACTCCGAGGCAGGGAGAAAAGGACCATTTGATACAGAGTAATCCGTTGCGTCTATTTTAGCGCCAGAAAATGCAAATTAACACACTTTCTAACACTATACAGCACTACTTCTCGAAATCAACAATCATCGAGAAGCGCATTGTATTGGCTAGCGGCGAATTCTGCTCGGCATAGATATATGAAAAATCAATCCCGATAATACTCATTCGAACACCAGCACCCAACGTCATGTATTTACGATTACCATTATTTGGATTTTCGTAAAAATAACCACCGCGGAGTGCAAAAAGATCATTGTACCAGTATTCAAAACCGGTTCCAATGGTCATTTGACTTAATACGCTGAGAGACTTGTACTGAGCTTCATCATCGGCCAACGCGTTGGTGCGCACTTTAACAGGAGACCATGATGTGAAAACAGCTTTGTAAAATGGGTCTGCTGAAGAAGAAGAATCAGAATAATGGATAAGATCTTTATTAAAATCTGTCACCAACGTTAGGCTATTGAACTCATCAAATTCCATTTTGAAGGCATATCCAAACCGGATATTTGTTGGAATTGGATCGGCTTGGGCGTTATCCGAATACTGAATTTTATTGCCCATGTTAGCAAGGTTAAACCCTGTGGAGAATTCACCTTTCATGGTTTCTCCCATCGAAAACTTACGAGTTCTGTATAGAGCAGCTATGTCAAACGCTGTCGACACGCCGGCCTTGGTCTCTTGGGCTCCGACCGTTTGGCCTGGTGCCAAGTTCGAGTAAATAAATCTCAAACTTGTACCCACTCCAAAACGTTCATTCAACTTAACTCCGTAAGAAAGGCCCGTAGCCAAATCATACGAACGAAAGGTCCCGGTTGGATTGTTCTGTGCGTCTCGACCTTCGTGTTGACCTAAGAAGAGATACGTAAGATGAGCACCAAACGTACCCCATCCTGGAACATGATGTTTTGCAATCAAATACTCATAAAAAAGATCTGCTTTAAACTCAGGCAACCACGTTGAATGAGTGATCGCTGCTTCGGTACCCGTTTGAAAGGCAAGACCGGCTGGATTCCAAAATATAGCGCTCGCATTGTCTGCTAGCGCAACTCCGGCATTCCCCATTCCCGAAGCCCGGCTATCCGGTTCAATTTTTAGAAAAACGACCGCAGAGCCTCCGACCTGAGCTGAGGCCAGTGAAGGAAGCAGAGCCGCTGCTACAAACAAAAAGAACGCGATTCGCGAGAAGGGATGCATATTTTGTTTCGAGATCTGAATTCGACTTGACGTCAACTGTTGTTTTGAATTTGACAATCTGTCGTGTCTGTTCACTTGGTACATTCTGTGAGCACTCAATTTAGAGAACAGCCAATAACCTAAACAGGTAAATCGTTAGGTCCGGCTGTCCTGCCGTTACAATGATTGGAGAAAACGAGTTTTTAGTATCCGTTCTGTCAATAAAATCTTTGTTACGTGTTAGTGTTACAGTTGCATCGGTCAAAAACTACCGAATGATAGCTAATTTTTCGATGTGCTCGCTTACCTGACGGTCTCCATTCGAGCCGTGGGTTACCACTCTCAAACGATACAGATAGATTCCGGTTGCAGGGCGGTCAAGATCATCATCTTTTCCATCCCAGTGAACCTGAATTGGTCCACTACCTAAAACACCTGCAGGAAGCGCTTCATCCGACTGAATAGTTCGAATCGGTCGTCCGCTAAGCGAATAAATGCGAATTTGTACCTCTGCCGAGGTACCGGGGGGCTGATTATGTTCGAATACGAATCGAGTTTCCCGATTCATAGGATTCGGATAGTTATACACATTAAGTACGCTCAGTACCTCATCATTTGCGACATTAAATGAAATTTCGGTCGTACTTGAGTTATTGAGGACATCCCACGCTCGAACACTAAGCGAATGAATTCCAGGTTCGAGATCAGATAATGGCCAATGCACCGTACCTCTTTGGTATGAATTAGGCTCGGCAACAAATCCGCTGCCAATATCATCCGCCCCACCGTCATCGCCATCAATTGACAATAACATCTCGTGACCAACGCCTGTACCGACCGTATTAATGCCAGAAGCATCAAATAATTGAACAATTAATTCCGGATCGGGATTTACACTTTGCCCGGCAACAAATGTCGTGTCATTCAAAAACAATCGAATTTGAGGTCCTTCCCCGTCATCGGGAGGTGTTGAGGATGTACCTCCGACTAAAAAATTCTCTGAGAAACCGATCGCCTGAAAGTCTGGGGCCTGAGCATACACGGAGATGCGTCCACGTTGATTGGAATAACTAATATCTTTCGGGACGACAAATGCTGCATTAAATTTTCCATTCACCGCCTGGACTTCCCCGCGCCACAATAAATCTTCCCGCTGCCTGAAGTAATTTGTTGGGTTGTAAAGCCTAACTAAAAGTGGCACATTACGCTCGGCATCAAACACCGTAACATCGACTTTACCATTAAAGGACGTATTTGTATTCCCACCGCTGGTTTGAACCTCTCCGGCGATATTGACGAGGTCCAGCGCTTTCATTTGCCCAGTTACATTGGCCAGCGGTGTTTGATTAAGTTGCTGAACGACAGCATTGCCGGGCGGAAGGCCGATACGCATGGAAGGATCGCCTAGCAGATTAAATTTTCTACTGTTACCCTGAAGCCCAACTGATGTATTTTTTGTTTGAGCCAATGCATCACCCAATCGTATTGGCAAACCATCCTGATCTGGGGCGAATAAGGCAATGTTTAACTCCCGATTTAATCCTGCATTTAACGACTCTGTAGCTCCTGATGTGTATACAAGACGAACCGTTGTGAGCATGGCCACTGCTCCACCGTTTGGGTTTAAAAGCAACAATTCTGCACCACTTTGCGATTCCTGTAAATCCCACCAGCCAAATGAACAGGTCGCGGTTACAAAAATTGCCAGTTTGTCCTTATTAGTCAGAGCGAGCGCGTCTTCTTTGGTAAATATTTCTTCTTGAGCCAGTCCTTCAGGACCGCCGTGACCACTGTAGTTCAGAATTAAGGTGCCGCGATTAAGCGCCGCGCTTATCTCCCGTTTTGCCTCTGGGATCCTAAAACCATTGAGAAACACGCGCTCATACGTTTCAGCATAAATTTTGTGGAGATTGATTTTGGGATACAATTCCTGCGCCACTAATTCTACTACCTGATCGACATTCGCGAGGTGTAGGTCATTGTCATTTTGAATGCCGGCCAATCCCGTAGGTCCATCGTCCGCAACGGCAGTGTATTGCGTTCTCCAAGGTCCATACGTGGAAGGGCTTTCATATGAAATGATCTTATCAACGATCATATCCGCTTCCGCCAATGTCTGGACTGGAAATCGACCTATACCAATATCAACACGTTCCATTGATAAGTCTGAAAAGTTGGTATAGGCCCACACTCCCTCATTTGTATCCAACAGGCCAAAATAGTCGTCCGAAGTGTAGGTGCCGTCGGTATACATCGACTCATCGGTCTCAAAGGGAAATACGAGATTCAACAGGGGTTTAGTGGCTGAAGATATTCCCCTAAAATCGTAGTGACCATCCCCCATGAGAAGCAAATACCTAGGTATTTCATCTTGAGGAGCCCTTTGGTACAAAAATCGCATATAATCCCGAACCGCCCGCATATCGGGCACTCCGCCTGAGAACTCGTTAAATACTTGGGTTTGCGAAACAACTACAACATCTAAATTATCCTCTCGACGATATGCGGCGAGACGTTCGGCGGCTGGTAGGAGCGCCGTCGGGGCTACAATAACCATATCCGGAAAGCCAACTACGCCATGCAAATTTTGCGAGCTCACCGGCGTCGTCTGGGACGCCGCCACAGCTTTTACGTCTGCTGAAATAAAGGCAATCAGGTCCCGCGGACGTTCGAACATATCTGCGGCGGGCAACTGAATTACATACGCACCGGAAACCAATCCTGCATCATACGCCTTTTGCAATCGGCCATCGGTAACATCCCAAACCTGCGGAGCAGAAGTAAAGCCAGACAACTGATACGACTGATCCCCTTGTACTCCAGGACGAGTAGTAAATTCTAATGGTCCAGTACTCCGTTTTAATTCCTGGTTGTACGTAATCCTGACCCAGTCCAAAGAGGCTTCAGGCTCATTGGTTTGATTTAACAACCTCATCGTAAGGTTGATTGGTTGTCCGCTCGTTACTGTTTGATCAAAGGAAAATGTTGCTTCAGAAGCGGAGGGATCTTCAGATTTTTGAGTGGTTGCGTATGACGCCGTCCGCTGAGCAAGCGTCGTAGAACCAGAAACCATGGCTACCGTTGCCCTTGGATTAGAAGCAATCGCAACTCTGGTTTCAAAGTTGATGGTTCCTGTTTGTAGTCCGGGTAACACAAGGCCGGTTAGAATATCTCTTGAGCCTCCGGAACGAATGGTGTTGCTCATCCAATCGCTTCCACTCCCATGCTCTCTGCTCCAAACTCGTTCTTCAATATCTAAAAAATATCGGCCGGTAGACGATCCGAAAAGTGGCATGGAAACGCCATCGGAATAATTTCGAGAGACTAACTCTGGTCCGCCTCCTGAAGCAATTTTCAGAAATACGACGTTGTCATTGGAATAAGGATGAACAAAATGTTCAAATTTTCCATCTAAATACGTCCATCCAGAAGGGCCACTCGCGTAAAAAAGGAGTTCATCGGATGCGCCAAAGTTTCCGTCTCCGCCCCCTGTTCGAAAAACAGGCAGGGAAGCGACATCAGCAATTCGATTTATGGCGTTTAACGCCGGAAGAGGGCGACCTCCATTTCCCAATATTTCGATCGAATTAGGATCGATAGAATCCGGATTTAATCCCAGGGACGTTAAAAACGACCTGTTGACTCGATATACACCGGTTTCAGTGATCGAAATTCTAAAAATTTGACCTGTGGATAATGCGCTCGATATAATGGCCGCGTTCTTCTGGGCCGAAGCACTTAATTCAGCTGAGAAAGCACCCTCGAGTCCTGGAGTTACTTCAACCTGGACATGCCTGAAACGTCTTAAGACCCCTTGGCTTCGATCTATTTGAAAAACAGGCACTCCGATATCCACAACCGGCTTTTTTCTGTAGAAACCGAGGCCTGAATACCACACTTCCTCCTCGAAACCGGTGCTCACATCGGCCGCAAACGGCACTTCAACCTCATCAAATTGACGCTGAATTACACGTACAGTCGGATGCGAATACGACGGCAGCTCAATGGTTTTTGAAGACCTCAATAAGCCCGCCGTCTTTTGATCAATCAACCCTTCGGACCACTCAGAAACCCCAGATGAGTCTACAAACTCGACAAGCGAAGATTTCCAATCGAAATAGAAATCCACTCGAATCCGTCCATCTTGGGTTTGAGCCACTTCAGTTCGAACGCTTTGCCCCCAAGATGTCAAAGGAGATACTAGAGCGCACAAAAGAGCAAACAAAAGAGCGCACAAAAGAGCAAACAGGGTAAAACCGGCTCTCATAGTCCAAGGCGTTAAATGAGTATAGGACAACGATCTTAGCGATTGCATGCCGAGCGAAACCACACTTTATGGAAACAAAGGATTCGGAGACAGGGGAAAAATTGTAACAGTTTTGTCTATGAGTATTGTAGAAAGTGCGTTAGTTACAACTTATCTGATAGAATTGTTACCATTTTTCGAACAACCATCAATTTATCTACTCGTTCGGAAAGAATGTCGAGTGCCGCCTGCATATCCGTAAGCGGTCCGTCCAACTCTCCTTCAACTCCTAGAGCTTTCGCCAGTTCGCGAATCAACTCCGTATTTCCACTAATAACCGTCACGGGGTTATTGACATCATGATGAATCTTAGACAACTGGGCCTTTAGTTGGTCCAGTCCCTCCTTAATCTGAGTGGCGCTAAGAACTTCTGAATGTGTCGATACTGATTTCATATTATTTCCTACTAACCGCATCTACGCTACGGGTTCCCTTTTCAAACTGGGCTTTCTAATTAGGTTGGTATCGAGTTGGGCCCACAATGCTCCCACAGACTGATTCTGGTCGATTTCAATTTCAGATGCATACCAGCGACTCGTGACAGTGCCATCCACCGTGCGCACCTTCAACTCTTGACTCCTCTCATCCGGAGTGCCGTCGATCCAGCCTTTAAACAGTTTGCGTTCTTGTTTTGTTGTGAAGATTTTTTCCGCGAATGATTTCATGTCCGGCATATCTTCCTTCGCTACTCCAGTAATTAGCTTCGCTGCCGGAGACCAGAATATCGTTTTTGCATCGTCATTGAAGACCACGACGAATTGACCCGTGGCTTCCATTAGCCCATCTAACAATCGGATGGTAGACAATGTGGGTGGTACTTCAACATCCAAGCTAGAGCTATCGCCAGATCCGTTCTGGTTCGCAACTACTTCTTCTGCTGTTCGAACATTAGGTTGCTGACGGTTAGATTCTTCTTTCCCGATCTCTTCCACAATAACCAAGTGGCACGTTGAACCCTCAAACTGTATGGGCTGAATGGACAACAAGATAGGATCGGAGAGTTCACTGTTGTGGGCGGGAAACAACTCAACCTTGTCTATACCCACCTTTGAAGCGCTTTCCTTTGAAAACCAGGTTTCCAAATGCGAGACTGGCACAATACCCTTGAGCATGCTCAAAGATTGGCCTTCTATCCAGGCAGTGTCTACTGACAAGCGGTTGGCAAGGGCCTTATTGGAAAGGGCAATTTTGCCATTAGGAGACCGAATAAATGCCAAGGAAGAAAGGCCATCAAAAATTTGCTTGAAGCGGGCATTAGATTCAGAACTTTTTTTGTCCGCAAATCGGACCTTCCGTGCCAGTTCAACGACATAACCTGCATGTCCGCCAAGGGAAGGTGATGTTTCCGCCAAAAGTCGTTCCAAGGCTGCTTCTGTTAAGATTGTGCCCCCCATCAATTCGATGGTGCGATCATCTAGCTTTTTAATTGGAGTGGCAATTTTTTGAGACAGCGTACCCCAGATAAGTCCTGCCGTTAAAAGCCATAAAATGAGACCCACGATCAAAATGAGACCAAAATATAACATCGTCAATGTCCAGGTCGATCGTGGCCGAGACACAATTACAACCCAACGACCCATCTCGGCATGGTGGAGGGCAGTGAGCGAAAGCTTCTGGTTTCCGAAATCTATTTGCTCTTGAATAAATCCTGATTCTTCGTCTTTGAGACGGTCCCACCACCTCGAATCGAGCTGCGTTCCAATGTCAGACCTTTTGTTCGAATCCAGAATATCTCCAGTGGCACTCAGCACCCAAATACGTTCATATCCCCTGTTTTGTCCTAATACGGCTAGTCCATTCCTCGATGAGTGAACCGATTCTTGAGTCTCAAACAAGGTTTTAATCGTAACCTGTTGCTCGTACAGAGCGCGTTCTCTCAACCTGTAGGTCGCGAAAATTGAGACCAAAACTGCAATAGAAAACAGAATGAGTCCAAAGGGTACAAGTATGCGCAGAGTCAGCTGTCGGACCGGGATGCCGAGGCGGACGGCAGAAGATCGAATCACGGTGCTATTGGGTTATTTGGAGAGATATCTATTTATCACCAATATTCGTGCCATCCCATCCTTCTCTTGTGGTATTTAACGATCAAAATGAGAGACAACGTTCGTTTTGATTCATTCACGTGCCGGGAATAGCAAAAGGAATGGTATTTTAACATCGACGATGTCAATTCATTCATTCATATTCTTCGGAGGGCGTTTAACAAGGCGTTCTATCAGCACAACACATCTGTTTTGCTGGAAACTCAGTTTTGTTGTATTGATTCTATTTACGTTTACGATTCCCTCTCAAGGACAAGACGCCCTTTTTGGTTCGATAGATGATCCGTCTGAGGCGCTAAGTAGAGTGAAATCGCCACCTCAGTCTGCCTTCGAAGGCGGTGCCGGATTTTCGCTCATTGGTCCTCAATGGTATACCGCCGCATCAGCAAAATTCATGCGGCGCGGGGAGCAGTCTTATGTGCGATTAGTGGGGGTCATAAGAACGGGCTTGTACGGTGCTTATGGGCCAGATTCGGACGAAACTTATGATTTAGCTAGGCTGATTCAGGTCGCCCGATATCAATCGTTTAAAACAGGAAGTTATCTTAGACTCGGGCCCCTCAGTAGAACCAGACTTGGCTCAGGACTTTTGGTGAACTTTTTAAACACCGAAGCAGCGTGGGACGACCGAACGGTTGGCATTGAAGCACGCGTTTCGACCAACACCGTAACGTTTGAGGGGTTTTCTGAGGATGCTTTTTCTGTCGGACTGATAGGTGCGAGGTTGTCACTTACACCTTTCGCACGAATGAATTCGCCATTTTCCACTCTAATGTTGTCCGCATCAGTTGTGTCTGATCAAAAAATGAGGCTGGCTCGTAATCATCCGGTAGATGGGCAGGAGGTTGGAATTCGAATCCAGGCCTATGCCGCCGGCGGTTTTTCTTTTTTCCCATTTATCAACGTAGCCAGAATACCCGAATTTGGCCAAGGTATTGCCTTTGGAGCTGATCTCGAGAACGACAACTTTATTGATTTCGCTCGCCTACACTTTCGACTTGCCCTCCACTATAACAGCTCCGATTTTCGATCTGGCTATTTCGGGTCTTTTTACACAGTAAATAGTCATCGAGCTCAAGTATTAACTGAAAAGAATTCAGACCCAGCCGGATTTGAGCTGAGAGAAATTGAACGGGGCAATTCAATAGAGTCTGAAATTCGACTCCTTGTTTTCAATCGTATTGAATTTTGGTATGCCTTTTTTAGGTACCACGGCGTTCAGCCGCTCAGTGAGTATCATTTACGATTACGATTCAACACCAATCGGTTTAACGTGTCGATCGGTCAAGACCGAGCCGGTCTGGTAGGATTCAGGTCTCTTTTCAACTCCTTAGGAGACGAAAACAGGCTTCGTTTCGAATTCGAATATCGCATTTTCGGGCCCTTATGGGCAAAAATACTTGCTGACTATACGTACAAAAATTTGGGCGATTCCGAATCGGATATTCCGAAATTTATTGTCCAGCGACGTTTTTCACCTGTACTTACGCTTCGATACCCTGCTCCGGTTCGTTAATAGAACAGGCTGTCCTGGGCCATTACGCGATCTCTTTGCTCATCTCCAGCATTTTTTCAATGGGGGCCAAAGCAGATAGACGAATGTTTTCATCTAACGTGATTTCAGGAAGTTCGTATTCCATGCACAAATACAATTTTTCGATTGTATTGAGACGCATGTGAGGGCACTGGCTGCAATTACAACCGCTTTCCGGTGGTGCTGGAATAAACGTTTTGGTAGGTGAATCTTTTTGCATTTGATGCAAGATCCCTTCTTCAGTTGCGACTATAAACGTATCGTGCTTGTCGGAAACGGCGAATTTTCTAATCTGAGAAGTTGATCCAATGAAGTCGGCGTGACGCAGGATTGGAGCGTCGCATTCAGGATGTGCTAAAACTGGTACTCCTGAGTAGCGAGCCTTCAATCTCACAAGTTTTTGTTCGCTAAAAACCTGGTGGACGATACAAACGCCATCCCAAAGCACCATATCCCGACCCATCTTGCGGTTTAGATAACCACCTAGATTACGATCTGGTGCAAAAATAATCGGCTGATCCAATGGGATTTGGCTAACAATGTGTTCAGCATTCGACGACGTGCAAATAATATCACTTTGCGCCTTGGTCGCGGCCGAACAATTGATATAAGAAATAACGATATGATCTGGGTATTTCGCTTTGAAATCGGCGAATTCGTCGGCTGGGCAAGAATCCGCTAGAGAACAGCCGGCATTCAAATCCGGAAGCAATACTATTTTGTTCGGATTAATGATTTTAGCTGTTTCAGCCATAAAATGGACGCCCGCGAAAACAATAATATCAGCTTCAGTTTCCGCAGCGCGGCGGGCCAGGCCCAAGGAATCGCCTATGTAGTCCGCAATGTCCTGTATCTCAGGCTCCTGATAATAATGGGCCAACAAAACCGCATTTTTCTCCTTCTTAAGACGGTTAATTGCTTGAATCAGATTTATAGACGAATCAATGTTCTTATTGATGTAGCCTACCCGTACATCCAAAAGAGGAAGTGCTTCCATTAAAACTCTCTTCGTGCCTGACATCCGTTTATCACTACGGATGTATTCCATATCAAATAGTGCGGTCGCTGGGCCAAAATCAGCACGTTGCGACCATGATGTAGCGTTCCAATTCGTAGTATGATTGAACGTTCCATTCTTGCCGTAGTTTTACGCATCCAGAGGCAAAAAGTATGACCTCATCTCGCTATTTAGACTAGGTTCATGAAAGAGACTAAACATTCCATCGTGTTCATCTGTACCCATAACAGTGCCCGCTCTCAATTGGCGGAGGCTCTCATGCGGCATTATTTCGGCGATTTTTATGAAGCGTATAGTGCCGGTACCGAAGCAACGTTCGTTAAAAGCCAGGTACTACTTGTTCTGGCAGAGGCTGGAGTGTCGGCGGAAGGGCTATATTCTAAAACGATTGAAGACCTTGGCCACCAACGTTTTGAGACCGTTATCACGGTTTGCGATGATGCCCAAAAAAACTGCCCCTATTATCCAGGCACCGTCCAAACCATCCATCATAGTTTTCCAGATCCGTCCAATTCATTGATGGACGAAGAACAAAATCTAGAGTGTTTTCGCAAAAGCCGCGATTCCATACAAGCTTGGCTACTGGAATCCTTCTCGGCGCAATAGATCTCAGACCTTTATGGCTTCCAATTCGCGATTGATTCAATCATGTATGAAGCCACCTTTTCAGCCGGAATCCGCACTTGTTCCATGGTGTCCCTATCGCGCACTGTTACGGTTCCGTCGCTAGTCGATTCGCCGTCTATGGTCACACAATACGGTGTTCCAACCTCATCCATTCTCCGATAACGACGCCCGATGGCACCTTTTTCGTCATATACAGCCAAAAAATGCTCCTGAAGATCACTTTGTAGCTTTTTCGCCATCTCAGGCATTCCGTCTTTTTTAACGAGTGGAAAGAGCGCTACGGTAATTGGCGCAAGCTTCGGATGAAATTTCATGACCAATCTCGTATCGCCATCCACCTCTTCTTCCCGATAGGCCTCACACAACAAGGTCAATATGGTTCGATCCAGTCCCGCCGACGTCTCTACCACGAATGGGAGATATTTTTCATTGGTTTGTGGGTCGAAATATTCCATTTTTTTTCCGGAATGTTCCTGATGTGCTTTTAGATCGAAGTCCGTTCGGCTATGGATTCCTTCAACTTCTTGCCACCCAATCGGAAATTCGTATTGAATGTCGAATGCGGCGTCGGCATAATGAGCCAATTTTTCGTGTTCGTGCCATCTCAATTTGGACGCACGGATGCCGTTATCGACGTGCCATTGCATTCGTTCTTCGCGCCAAGCTTCAAATGCTTCCATTTGAGAGCCTGGTTTTACAAAATATTGCATTTCCATTTGTTCAAATTCTCTCATGCGAAAGATGAACTGGCGGGCTACAATTTCATTTCGAAATGCTTTGCCAATCTGGGCGATTCCGAAAGGCACCTGATGTCGTCCCGTTTCGCGCACATTATGAAAGTTGACAAAAATGCCTTGTGCCGTTTCGGGACGAAGATAAATTTTGTTGTCCGTACTCTTAACCGGTCCGGCATGGGTGTCAAACATCAAATTAAATTGACGAACTTCAGTCCAATCAAACATGCCTGAATCTGGCGAACGAATTTCTTCCGCCATGATGACCTCGTAGAGGCCTTTGGCCATGTCTTCTGCATTTAAGGCATCTACAAGCGCTTGGTAGACCCGATCTGCCTCTTCATCTTTGCCCTTGCGACGCAATTTTTCAATATGCCCCTCGATTAGTTGATCGGCACGGTATCTCATTTTTGACGTTTTATCGTCAATCAATGGGTCATTGAACGCATCAACGTGTCCCGAAGCTTTCCAAACTGATGGGTGCATCAAGATGGAAGCATCCAAACCAGAAATATTGGAATGTTTGTACACCATGGAATTCCACCAACGCTGGGAGACATTCCGTTTCAATTCAACTCCTAACGGTCCATAATCGTAGGTGGCCGACAGCCCACCATATACTTCGGAACTCTGAAAAATGAACCCACGACGCTTAGAGAGCGATACGATTTTTTCAAACAAGTCAGACATTCAAGAATGGGGCTTTGGGTGATGCTTTGACGCGCTAATGATCTGGCAAGTTACGCCACATCCAAGTGGATTTGACAGTTGTCGATCAAGTTCTCAATGAATTGGAGAGCATAATAGGTGCTCGTGCAGGACTACGAAGGTTTTCCTTCAGCAGATTGTTTCTACGTCATGGTTAGGCCTCGCTCCGCTAAAGAAGTGAAGGTATCGGCTGCGACAATTATATGATCGCGCAGGGGAATACCAAGCAACCGCCCGGCCCCTGCCAACTGCTTCGTAATCAAAAGATCCTCGCGACTGGGCTCAGGATTGCCAGAAGGATGATTATGGAGGCAGATTACCGCTGCAGCATGCTCTAGAATGGCTCGTCTGAATATGAGCCGCGGTTCAACAATGCTCGAAGCCAATCCTCCCTCACTCGCCGTAAAATCTGTAATTCGACAATGAGCGGTATTTAGCAGAACCACTTTGAACACCTCACGCTTCAAGTCGCTCATGATCGGTCCGTATTCATTGAAAACGTCTTGAGGACATCGAAATGAGGTCGCCGCCTCGCGCGGCATCCGCGCGAGGCGGCGACCAAGCTCAAATGAAGCCGCTAATCGAGCGCTTTTTGCTGGTCCGATCCCATCTTGACCCGTGTAATCCAATATGTCTCGAGAAGCCAATTCCCGAAGTGAACCAAAGGTCGTCAATAACTCATTTGCCAAGACAGTCGCAGATTTCGACTGCTGATCCGTGCGTGTACCTGTTGAAATAATCAATGCCAGCAATTCTTCATCCGACAATACGGACGACCCGTGCTGATAGAGCTTCTCGCGAGGCATTCCGTTTTGTTTGTTGGTAGTCAAATATTCGTCAATGTTAATTAACGATTCGACACAAAAGCTGGAAACGGGTAACCAATCAGGCCAAAAAAATCTAGTTTCGAGAAGGAATTAAACCGTTCAGCAAGTCCTCGTTCGTAGGAGCTTGTTGCATATGCCGAAGTAACGCTAACATCGCATCCACAGAGCTTCGACTGTTCAATGCTCGAAATAATCGATTGTGTTGGTCGATATAATCGGGTCCAATCAATAATTGTTCGTTTCGAGTGCCGGACTTTCGAAGATTTATCGCCGGATAAATTCGTTTATCTGCCAATTCCCGATCGAGCACAATTTCGGAGTTGCCGGTTCCTTTGAATTCCTCAAAGATGACTTCATCCATGCGGCTTCCCGTATCAATCAACGCGGTTGCAATAAGCGTTAATGACCCACCATCCTCGATATTTCGAGCCGCTCCAAATATTTTCCTTGGAATTTGCATCGCACGAGAGTCCAGTCCACCTGACATCGTTCGCCCAGATCCCGCCGAGTAAATGTTGAAATTCCTTCCAAGCCTCGTCAGCGAGTCTAGCAACATCACAACATCTTTTCCTAGCTCGACTAAACGTTTTGCATATTCTATCGACAACTGAGAAACCCTAACATGATTGTCTTCATCCCGATCGTTAGAGGAAGCAAATAATGTAGCTGACGTGGATCTTCGGAAATCAGTCACTTCTTCCGGGCGCTCATCCACTAATAGAGCCACCAACTCAATTTCCGGGTGATTTTGACTAATCGCAGCGGCAATTTCCTTCAATAAATAGGTTTTCCCGGTTCGCGGAGGCGATACAATTAATGCACGCTGCCCCTTTCCTATCGGAGCAGTTAAATCCACAATCCTGGTCGTATAGTTCGTGGGCGAAGTGACCAAGTTTAATTTTTCATCCGGATAAATAGATCTCCCGTCCTCAAAATCTCCGGTTTTATTCCATTCTGCCGTAGAAACCCCCATGATGGTATCGATATGATAAACTTGCATGTCCCCCTTTCTACCGGGCCGCAAAGTACCTTCTAGCACCACGCCATCGCGCAAATTGTATTTTTTGTGCAAAGCGGGAGATACGTACGCATCTTTGTCCCCTTTTGGAACGTCGTGGCGAAATTCGCGGATAAAACCGAATTTTTTGTCGCCGATCATCTCAAGGATCCCGCGGAAAGGAATTGTAGACATATATAGTACTAGTCGAAGAAAATCTTACTGGGAAGGGCCGAAAAAAGATCAATTCCCGAAAAACGGAGTAGCGATCATCAGAACCCACGACAATCTGATCTGTATCTTTCGGCCGGGTGCCTGCAAAACAGGATTTTGGACTTACCAGGCCGTCACTTGCCACTTAAGGCATCATCATTACACAATATAGAGGGCAAAACGCCCTGTAACAACGAAAACTGGCTTTGGGACTGAGAAATTCGGATTCAGAATCAATTCAAGACCTCACAATAGTCGTCGGGGACGAGTCTAGTGTCGTACGTGTGTATGAAAACGGACCACAAACGGGCGAAACACTCGTGGTGCTTCACGGCTGGGGAAGCTCGTCGGACTTGATGGCTCCTCTGACCCGGCGTTTGTCGGCAAAATGGCGCACGGTCGCAATTGATATGCCTGGGCATGGATCGTCGCCGGCTCCTCCTTCGGCTTGGAGTGTACGTGACCATGCTCAAATTGTGTCCGAAGTGGTTCGAATGTTGAAAATTGAAGCGTTTGCTCTAGTTGGTCATTCCAACGGGGGCAGAATTTCCATTGAATTAGCATCTGATCAGAGCTTAAAATCACAGCCGTCTTTTCTAGTTTTAATATCACCCTCTGGAATTCCTAGAAATCGAACTGCTGCCTATTATGTTAGGCTATGGACGGCGAAAGTACTCAAATGGCCGTTTTACCTTTTCCCAGGCGTGATAAAAGAATTTGGTCTAGACTGGCTGAAAAATTCTTTAATTTGGAAGTTTCTAGGTTCGTCGGATTACCGAGCGTTAACTGGTGTCATGAAAGACACGTTTGTTCGGACCGTAAACCATTATGTCGTTGACCAATTACCCTCTGTCAAATGCCCAGTTGTGGTTTTTTGGGGATCTAATGATGATGCAATTACAAGACGTCAAATGGAAATCTTGGTTCGGGAGCTTCCAGATGCAGGTCTTTTTGTTCTAGAAAATGCAGGACACTTCGGCTATTTGGATCAGCCAGACCCTATTATTTCTACAATTCAAACTATGATTGATGGAGGAGTTAGATGAGCTTCTTCACCCTTAGCATAGTCCTTCTGAGTTCCTGCTTTGCACTTTGGCGCATTGGTAGGAGAACGCGGTTTTTCATCCATACTTTTCAGCTTTTTGGCTACAATGGAGCTCCTTTTTCTGCGTGGCTTTCCAGCCATTTTCGAGATGCCGTTTTTCGGTGGTCTCACCTCATTGGCGCAATAATACTGACACTTGGTTGGGCGTTTGAGCTTCCAGTTTGGCTCCTTTTTGGACTCTGGGCTATTGCGTTTGGTTCGTCAAAAAGATACCGGAGAGATAAGCCCAAAAAGGGCCTTGTTTGGACTGCAAGAGCGATTCGGCTTGTTAGTATCACTGGGTTACTCTTTTTGATAATAGGTGTTGTTGCCTTCAGTCTGGTTTTGGCCGGTAGCCATGGACTCGCGTTTCTAGCCGCGTTTTGGCTAATCGATTTGGGATCGCCCATCGTGCTTCTGTTTGCTTCAATTTTGGCAGTTCCTATAGAAAAAAACATTCAAGAGGGTTTCAAAAGCGAAGCTAGAAAACATATCGCTAGAAGACCCGATCTAAAAATTG
>ERZ890510.107-NODE-107-length-68852-cov-7.617207_pt1 | contig 68852 bp, 65 predicted proteins | sample MGYA00521265_ERZ890510 | MGnify/ENA primary metagenome ERZ890510 (study PRJEB32303, sample SAMEA104408624) | aquatic metagenome | biome: Brackish water; feature: Chemocline; material: water | place: Baltic Sea | collected 2014-10-26T21:54:00 | depth 110 m ... | reverse complement strand
CTGGGGGAGTTGGCCGCCCGGGCCCGCGCCAAGATCGGCAGCAAGGCGACGCTCGGCATCCGGCCGGAAGACATCCATATCGCGACCGCGGCGGATGCGCCGGAATATTGCTTCGAAGCCTCCGTCGAGGTCGTCGAACAGCTGGGATCCGAGATCCTGCTCGATATGCGCGTCGGCCCGGCGTTAATGGTGGCAAGCGTCGAACCGACGCTGCGCGTACGCTCCCATGACAAGCTCAAGCTGGCGCTGAAGCCCGAGCGCCTCCACCTGTTCGACGCTGAAACCGAGGCGGCGATCTAGCCTACGGGCCGGGTCCCACCCAAGACTCCAGCACATCCCATTTGGCCTTGCGCTGCTCCTCGCGCGGCTTCTTGAAGTCGTGGCCGAACGGCGCCGTGTCGAATGAACCATAGGCCGGGTTGGCAATCATCAGCCATTGGCGGCCCCAGTAGGCCATGTCGGAGTCGAACGCCGTCAAGCGCTCGGCCTCGCTGCCGCGATAGCGGTCGTCGAAGTCGCCGAAGTTGTCGCCGATATTGATCAGGACACGATAATCCTTGGCGACCACGGCACGGCGCGCCCCCTTGGCGCTGCCCCACTCGGGCTTCTCGCTCTGCATCAGGAACGTGTCGACATTGCCGCCCATCGGAAAGCCGAGCTTGTCCATGTTCTCGCGCGTGTCCTTCTCCGTCACGGCAGCGCGATTGGTGATGTAGAAGATTTTCACACCTTTGGTATCGGCGTACCTGGTGAATTCGACGGCGCCGGGAATCGCGGTCGACACCTGCGCGGCGCAGAACTGGTTCCAGGTCTTGGTGCTGAAAGTCTGGTTGTTCTTCAGCATCCAGGCCTGATAGCGCGAATTGTCGAGCACGGTTTCGTCGACGTCGAGAATGATGGCTGGCGGCAGATTCTGATAGTCGCCCTTCTGTTCGGCCGGTGCCGCCGTCCAGTTCCTGTCGGCCAGCGCCTCGTCCAGCCGGATGCGCGCCAGCGCGAAGACAGTGAGGGCGTTGCCTTTGAACTCAACCGAGCGCTGTGCCCACAGCGTGGCCAGCAGCATGTCGTTGGGCGCAGGACCTCCCTGCGCCCAGGCGGCACCCGACGACAATGTCATGGCAACGGCGGCGCCGAGCGCCACAATGGTCCTTGCGATCATCGCTCGATCCCCATCAGCAGTTTCCGCTTGGTCGCATCATCGGCGAACGACGCCTCGATCGCCGTTCGCGCGATAAGTCTCAATGCTGGTCCGTCGAGCCCCGCCTCGTCGTACTCCTTGCCGAGCGTGGTGTGGAAGAACGGCGGATCATCGGAGTTGAGCGTGACGGGAACGCCGGCGGCGATCAAGCGGTGCAACGGATGGGAGGCGCGGTCACGATACAGCCCCAGTGCGATGTTGCTGCCCGGGCAGACCTCAAGGACGACCCCGCGGCGCCCCAGCTCCGCCATCAGCGCCGGATCGTCGGCCGAACGCACCCCATGGCCGATGCGGGTCACCGGCAGGTCGCGGATGGCCGCCCAAACGCTTTCCGGGCCCAGGACCTCGCCAGCATGGACGGTACAGCCAAAGCCATTTTCATGCGCCATCCGGAAGGCCGGCGCGAAGTCGGCTGGAACGAATTTCGCCTCGTCGCCCCCCATGCCGAAACCCACGATGTAGCGGTGCGGTTCGGCCACCATCTTCCGGGTAATGGCAAGCGCCCGCTCCGGCCCGAGATGGCGGATACAGACGACGATAATGCGACCTTCGATGCCAAACTCCGCCCTCGCGCGGTCGATGCCCTCCTCCAGCGCCTCCAGCCATGCCGTGTAGGGGATGCCCAGCGCCGCCGGCCGCTCGGGCGAACAGAACAACTCGACATAGACCGCCCCCTCGCGCGCGGCCCCGGCGAGATAGGTGTAAAGCACGTCGCCAAAGTCCCGGGCGTGGCGCAGCACCGTGCAGACACGGTCATAGGCGGAGAGAAAGCTCAGGAAATCGTTCCAGACATAATGCCCATCGGGACCGAACAGGCCATGCGGAAGATCGATGCCGTTGCGGGCCGCGAGTTCGCGCGCGAGAGATGGCGCAATCGAACCCTCGAGATGACAGTGCAGTTCGGCTTTGGGAATCACGGGAACCCTCGCAGTGGCAAGTCCGGCCTTTGCAGCCAGTTGTCGGCAGGATAATCGGCCCTGCCATCGATCAGATGCACGGCATAGGCGTGCCGCGGACGCGACGAGCGGTTGGGCGCGCTGGCATGCGGTAGCAGGCCATGAAGGATGACCAGGGTCCCACGTCGCGCTTCGAGTGCCACGGGTTCGACATTTGGCCAGGGCGCGGCGTCGAGCGTGCGCAAGACCGCCCGGTCGCCGTCGCGCAGAAAGCGCTGGCGCAACGGCCCGCGATGGCCGCCCGGCAATGCCATCAGGCAGCCATTGTCGCGATCGGCGTCGTCGAGGGCGATCCAGAACCCGATCACGGTCGAGGGCCGGGTATGGAGATAGGCGGCATCCTGATGCCAGCCGACCTCGGCGCCGATCCACGGCTGTTTGAAGAGATACATCGACTGAAGCAGCAGCGGCCGGACCAGGCCAAGGACATGGGCCAGATCGGCCAGGCGGGACCGGCGCGAAATCCGGTCGAACACCGGGTCGAGATCGTGGAGTGCGTGGCCGATCTTGTTCAACGCCAATCGCGCCGGCTGGTCCGTCGCTTCCTCCTCGAAGAAGAAGCGGACCGCCGCACCTGACTCCAGGAAGTAGCGATCACGCGCGTGACCCTGATCGCGCGGGGAGAAAATGCGGCGCGCCGCGTCGACATCCAAAGCGGCCACCAGCTCGGCCGCGCGTTCCTGCAGGGCATCGCAATCGGACAGTGGCAGGAAACCTTCCAGGACCGCAAAGCCGTCGCGTTGATAGGCCGCCAGGTCGAGAAGGCTCACGGGACGACCCGTTCCATGATCACAGGTTGCCCGACAGGCGGGGCATCGCCGATCCGGATGGCGTCGCGCACAAGCGCGATGGCGGCCTCGGCATCGGCCTCGCTCGCGGCGTGCACGATGCAGAGCGGACTGCCTGCCCGGACCGACACCCCGACATCGGCCACCTCGCTCAATCCGACCGATGGATCGATGGCGTCGTCGGCGTGCGAGCGGCCGCCGCCCAGTGCCACAACGGCCATTCCCACCGCTCGGGCATTCATGCCCACGACATGGCCCGAGCGCTGGGCCGTGCACGGCCTGATCACAGGCGCCCGCGACAGGTAACCGCCGGCGTTATCGACAAAATCGACGGGCCCGCCCAGTGCCGCCACCATGCGGGCGAAGACCTCCGCCGCCTGTCCGCCCGCCAGCGCCGCTTCGGCGCGGACCTGGCCCGCGGCGGCGGTGGCGGCCAGGCCACCCAAAGCAAGCATCTCTCCGGCCAAGGCCATCGTGACTTCGTGCAGGCGCGGCTCCCGCACGCCCTCGCCCGTCAAATAGGCCACGGCCTCCCCGACCTCGAGGGCATTGCCGACTTCGCGGCCCAGCACACGGTCCATATCGGTGATCAGCGCGACCGTCGGCAGGCCGGCCTGGCTGGCCACGGCGACAAGACTGTGAGCCAGGTCTCTTGCCATCGGCTCGGTGTCACAAAATGCACCGGATCCGCATTTTACGTCCATCACCAGCCCGTCGAGACCTTCGGCGATTTTCTTCGACAGGATCGAACTCACCAGCAGCGGAATCGATTCGACGCTGCCCGTGACGTCGCGGACGGCATAGAGCCGCCGGTCGGCCGGTGCCAGATCGTCGGTCTGGCCGATCACGGCACAGCCGACCTCGCGCACGACCCGGCGAAAAGTAATCAGGTCGGGCTGCGTCTGGTAGCCCGAGATCGACGACAGCTTGTCGAGCGTGCCGCCGGTGTGGCCGAGCCCGCGGCCGGAGATCATGGGCACGAAACCGCCGCATGCCGCCACGATTGGAGCCAGCATCAGGCTTACCTTGTCGCCGACGCCGCCGCTCGAATGTTTATCGATCACCGGTCCCGGCAAGGCGAGATCGGCCCAATCGAGCATGGTGCCCGACTCCGCGAGTCCACGCGTGAGCGCCACGCGTTCCGCCGTGGTCATGCCGCGAAAGAAGACCGTCATGGCAAAGGCTGCAACCTGGCCCTCGCTCAGGCGGCCGTCGTGGATACCGCGAACGATCGAATCGATCTCCTCGGCCGAGAGTTCCTGACCGTCGCGTTTTCGGCGGATGATCTCCTGCGGCAGCATCTTGTCTAGACGTACTGCTCGATGAAGAGCCGCAGAAGACGGCGCATCCGGTTATCCGACTCGCGGGCGACAGCAAGCGTCTGCTCGTGACCGAGCTTGTCATTGCCGAGACCCGCCGCATAGTTGGTCATCAGCGAGAGGCCGGCGACCCTGAGCCCGGCCCGCCGCGCCAGGACCGTCTCGGGCACCGTCGACATGCCCACGGCATCGGCGCCCAAGGTACGGGCCGCGCGAATTTCGGCCGGGGTCTCGAAGCTTGGGCCGCTGAACCAGATATAGACGCCACTGTGGCAGGCGATTCCGGCCTGCCGCGCCACCAACAGCATCTGTTCGACCAGTCGCGGATCGTAGGCATCGACCATGTCGACGAAGCGGCTATCCCCGGTTTCGCCGAACAGCGGATTGACCCCGGTGAAGTTGATGTGGTCGGTGATCGCCATGAGCGCGCCCGGCGGCATGTCCAATCGCAGGCTGCCGGCGGCGTTGGTCAGCAGCAGCGTTTCGCATCCGAGGGTGGCGAGGGTATCGATGGCACCCTTCATCTCGTCGGCGCGCCCCCGTTCGTAGTAGTGCGCCCGGCCCTGCAGCACGGCGACCGGCGTCGGACCGACGTGACCCAGTACCAGTTTCCCCGCGTGACTGCCGACAGTGGTTTGCGGAAAGCCCGGAAGATCGCCGTAGGGAATAGTGGCGACAGCACGAACATCGTCGGCGAAACCGCCGAGACCCGAGCCCAGCACCACCGCCACCTTAGGCTGGAACTCCGGAGCCGCGCGGGCGATCACATCGTTCATGGCCTGGCGAGGTGTTGGGGGCCGAAGGACAGCGGCAGCAACTCGCCCAGCGTTACGGTGCGATGCCGCCCATCGGGGCCGCAAAGATGGATCGGCAGGTCGTCCGATGCGAACTCGCGCAATTTCTGCCGGCACCCACCGCATGGCGTGATGGGCTGCGGACCGGGGCCAGTCACCACGCATTCGACAATGTGGCGATGCCCCGCCCCTACCAAGGCGGCAATTGCCGATGCTTCGGCACACAGCCCCTCGGGATAGGCAGCGTTCTCGACATTGCAACCGCCATGGATCGATCCGTCGGCCGAGCGCAGCGCCGCCCCGACCGGGAAATGCGAGTAAGGCGCGTAGGCTCGCGCCTGCATCTCTCGCGCCAGACGGATCAGGTCGTCCATCTCAATGCTCTTTCACGTAAGGCACGCCAGACGCCTTGGGCGCGACGGCGCGGCCGATGAAGCCGGCCAGCAGGAACACGGCGAGAAGATACGGCATCGCCTGAATCAATTGCACCGGAACTTCACCCAGGCCTGGCACCTTCACCCCCTGAAGGCGGATGGCCGTGGCGTCGAGCAGGCCGAAAATCAGGCAGGCGCCGAAGGCCGGCAATGGCCGCCATTTGCCGAAGATGATGGCAGCCAGCGCAATGAAGCCCTGGCCGGCAGTCATGTCGCGGCTAAAACCGGCATTCTGGCCGATCGAGAGGTAGGCCCCGGCGAGACCCGTAAACAGCCCACAGAGCAGCATGGCGCGGTAACGCAACCATGCGACCGAAATGCCGGCCGCATCGACGGCGATAGGCACCTCGCCCACCGCCCGCAGGCGCAGGCCGAACCGCGTTCGCCCAATGATCCACCAAGTGATCGGTACCGACAGCAGTGCGGCATAGACCAGGACGTTGTCGCCCGCGTTCGGCAGGAAGAGCGGCGGCAGGCGCTCGCTGCCTGTCAGAGGCGGTGTCTGGCCGCCGCGTGCGAACCAGGCGGTACCGAGGACGACCGTGAGCCCGGCCGCCAGGATATTGATGGCCACCCCGCTCACGACCTGATTGCCGCGATAGGTGATGCAGGCAAAGCCATGCAGCACCGCCAACGCCACAGCGGCGAGGATGGCCACCGCAACGCCCACCCAGGCCGAGCCGGTGACTGCCGCCGTCGCGGCCGCGAAAAACGCCGCCATCAGCATTTTGCCCTCCAGGCCAATGTCGACAATGCCGCCTTTCTCGGCGAACAGGCCGCCCATCGCACACAGCACCAGCGGCGTTGCGACACGCAATGTCGATGCCAGCATCAGAAGAACGTAGGTGAGCGCCTCATCCATCTTCAGTCCCGCAGCGCGAACAGAGACTGCAGCCATGGCCGCGGCAGCTGCGCCAGGGCTCCCGAGAACAGGATGATCAGGCCCTGGATGACCACCACCATTTCGCGCGTGATGGACGGGATCTCGAACGCGAGTTCGGCACCTCCCTGCTGCAGCGCACCAAACAACAATGCCGCGAGCACGACACCAAGCGGGTGGTTGCGTCCCATCAGGGCAACGGCGATGCCGGCGAAGCCATATCCCGCCGGAAAATCCAGCACGATCCGATGGTGCACACCCATCAGTTCGTTGACGCCGACGAAGCCGGCCAGCGCACCGGAGAAACACATCGCGACCATCGTCGTCCGCCGCAGGTTGGTGCCGGCGTAGACCGCAGCCTCGGGATTGTGTCCCATGGTACGCAGCGCATAGCCCCCTGGCGTGTGCCAGAGGAATACCCAGACGACGAAGCAGCACGCCAATGCCAATACAATCGACAGGTTGAGGGCTGACGGCGCCACGGTGATCCCGACCGCCTGCAGTACATCGTGCATCGCCGGAATCCAGCCCGTGACCGCAAAGGCACGGCTCGCCGGCGTCATCGAACCCGGCGCGATCAGCACGTTCACCATCAGGTAAACCATCAACGCCGAGGCAATGAAATTGAACATGATGGTGGTGATGACGATGTGGCTGCCGCGCCAGGCCTGCAGCCAGGCCGGTACGGCGGCCCAGCCGGCGCCAAACAAAGCCGCCGCGGCAATTGCGAGCGGAACCACGAGCCAGCCCGGGAGTACGTCGCCCAGGGCAAGGACGAGAAGACCGCAGCCCAGGCCACCGATATAGGCCTGGCCCTCGCCGCCGATGTTGAACAGGCCGGCATGAAAGGCGACCGCGACGGCCAGTCCGGTAAACATGAAGTTGGTGGCGTAGTAGAGCGTGTAGCCGATCGATTCGGACGACCCTAGCGCGCCGACGACCAGAAGCCGCAGCGCGTGGAACGGATCGATACCGATGACCGCCACGACCAACCCGACGACGATGAAGGCGAGCGCGATGTTGACCAGCGGCAGGAGCACGATCTCCGCCCAGGCCGGCAACGGTCCGGGCGCGGTACGCCGCAGCACCGTCATGCCGCCGCGGCGCCCGCCATCAGCAGACCGAGCGCTCGTTCATCGGTCTGCCCCGACCCGACCTCGCCCACGACACGCCCGTCGAACATCACCAGGATCCGATCGGCAAGCGAGAGGACCTCGTCGAGCTCGACCGATACGACAAGAACGGCGCACCCCGCATCGCGTGCCTTGACCAGCTCGCGACGAATGAATTCGATGGCACCGATATCGACGCCTCGTGTCGGCTGGCCGACCAGCAGCACCCTGGGCTGGCGCGAGATCTCGCGCGCCAGCACCAATTTCTGCTGGTTGCCGCCTGAGAATTGTGACGAACGCAGCGTGGGCGATCGCGGACGCACGTCGAAGCGCTCCATCAAGCCGGTGCAATGGGCGCCGACCGCCGGCCCATCGAGCAGGTAGTAGTTCGTGAACGGCGCGCCGTCCTGGTAGCCGAGGATGGACGTCTCCGACGCCTCGAATGCGGCCACCATGCCTTGACGCAACCGGTCTTCCGGCACGTGGGCCAGGCCAAGGACGCGCATTTCCGCCGGATCGCCAGGATGGTCGGCATCGATGACGCGGCCGCAGACCGTCAACCGGCCACCATCGGGTGCGCGGATGCCCGACAGCACCTGCAGCAACTCGCTTTGCCCATTGCCGGAAACGCCGGCAATGCCGACGATCTCCCCGGCGCGGAGCTCGAACCCGACATCGTCGAGCCGTCGCACGCCTCGACCATCGACCAGCGTAAGATGCTCGGCGTGAAGCAGGACTTCACCGAGGCGCGGTGGTGCCTTGTCGAGATCCAGGCGCACCTTGCGGCCGACCATCAGCTCGGCGAGCTCCTCGACATTGGTATCGGCGGTACGCCGCTCGGCCACCACGCGGCCCTGTCGCATCACACAGACATGGTCGGTCACTGCCACGATCTCGCGCAGCTTGTGAGTGATGAGCACCACGGTGACGCCACGTTCGCGGAGCGACGCAAGGATGCCAAACAGCCGATCGGTTTCCTGCGGCGTCAGCACGGCGCTGGGTTCGTCCAGAATGAGGATTTGCGCACCCCGAAACAGCACCTTCAGGATCTCGACGCGCTGCTGTTCACCAACCGAGAGATCGGCGATGCGCGCATCGGGATCGACCGAAAGTCCAAACTCCCGCGCCAATCGGGCCAGTTCAGTCCGCGCCGCGGCAATACCGCCGGCCAGCAACGGCCCGCCCTCGGCCCCCAGCACCAGATTCTCCAGTACGGTGAAGGTGTCTACCAGCATGAAATGCTGATGAACCATGCCGATGCCGTGGCCGATGGCCTCGCGTGGGCTTGCCATCCCGACCGGCCGGCCATCGACCCGGATCTCACCGGCGTCGGCGCGGTACAGGCCGTAGAGAATGCTCATCAGTGTGGATTTTCCCGCGCCGTTCTCGCCGACGATGCCGGTGATCGTTGCCTTCTCGATCCGCAACGAGACGCCGCGAACGGCATGGACCGTCCCGAACGATTTCTCGATCTCCCGAAGCTCGATCGCCGCAGCGGCCGGCGTCAGGGTTTGCACGAATTGTTGCTCATGTAGTCGTGGACGACGATCTTGCCCGACACGATATCGGCCTTGGCGGCGTCGACCCGGGCCTTCATGTCGGGCGTGACCAGCTTCTCATTGTCCTTGTCGAGCGCCCAGTCGACGCCGCCCTCCTTGAGGCCGAGCACTTGCGTACCGCCCTTCCAGTCGCCGGCCTGCGCCTCCTTGAAGCTGTTGTAGGCGGCAAGGTCGACGCGCTTAAGCATCGACGTCAGCATCGTGCCGGGGTGCAGATGGTTTTGATTGGAATCGACGCCGATGCCGAGCTTGCCGCGGTCCTTGGCGGCCTGCAGGATGCCAATACCGGTCGAGCCGGCGGCGGCATAGACGACATCCACGCCTCGATCGAATTGACCCTTCGCGAGTTCGGCACCGCGCCCCGGATCGTTCCAGGCCGCCGGCGTCGTGCCGGTCATGTTGGAGATCAGTTCGGCATTGGGATTGGCGTACTTGATGCCCTGTTCGAAGCCGCACTGGAACCGGCGGACGAGCGGGATATCCATGCCGCCAACAAAGCCGATCTTGCCGGTTTTCGACGCAAGTGCGGCAAGCACGCCCACGAGGAACGAGCCTTCCTGCTCCTTGAACACCACGGACTGCACATTGGGCAGGTCGACAACGCTGTCGATGATGGTGAAGTGGATGTTGGGGAATTCCCTGGCGACTTTGTCCAGCGCGACGGCCTGGGAGAACCCGACGGCGATGATCGGATCCTGGCTGCGTTGGGCGAATCGCCGGAGCGCCTGCTCGAACTGGGTCTCGTTGCTGGGCTCGAACTCGGCAACGGGGATCGAGGTCTCTTTCTTGAACCTTTCGACACCCGCGCTCACACCTTCGTTGAAGGATTTGTCGAACTTTCCGCCCGTGCTGTAAATGACGGCAGGCTTGACGACGGTCTGCGCCTGAACGGACGCCAGGAAGCCCATGGCGATCAAGGCGATCGCCGATCCCAACCATCGCTTCATTGCGGTTCCCTCGTGTCTTGAAGCTGCCCTGTAGGAGTGTGGACCGGCCGGCATCTGCGGTCTAGGCGTCGAACGGGCGACACGAGAATATCGGAACTCACGACGCCGTCATTTCCCTTTCGGGCGTCCCGGGGGTTTCCCCTGAGGTGTCGCGGCGACCCCGGGAACGTGGTTGAGGATCGAGCGCGTGAGGCCGCCATCGACCAGCAGGGACTGGCCGGTGATGTAGCTGGCCTCAGGACCGAGCAGGAAGGCGATGGCGTCGGCGATATCGCCCGGCTTGGCAACGCGGCCCAGCGGCACCAGCCTGGCGCGGTCGCGTGCAAGCCCGGGTTTGCTGTAGATCGCGTCGGTCATCGAGGTATGGACGAAGCCCGGGCATACCGAATTGGCGCGAATGCCGTCGGGGGCCCATTCCATCGCCATCATCTCGGTCAGCATGATCAGCGCGGCCTTGGCCGGGCTGTAGGCACCGGTCGGAAGCTGAGGCATGACGCCCGCCATCGACGCCAGCATGACGATCGAACCGTTCGACTTCTTCAGATACGGATGGGCCGCCTTCGCGAGAAGCCAGTTGGCCCGCAGGTTGATGTCGAATATGCGATCCCAGGTCGGGACATCGAGATCGACCAGTCTTGCGGGTGCGGCGATGCCGGCGTTGCCAACGACGCCACTGATCCCACCCATCGCCTTTACCGCGCTGGCGATCACCCGGGCGGGCTCGTTGGGCCTGGCCATATCGGCCCGAAGCGTGCGCACCTTGCAGCCCGAGGTACGCAGGTTGGCCGCCAGCGCCTCGAGTTCGTCGAGGTAGGCCACATCGCAGAGCGTCAGCGCCTCGGCACCGTCGGCCGCGAGTTTGAGCGCCGTCGCACGACCGATCCCGCGGCTCGCGCCCGTTATAACGACCCGCATGGCTTCCCCCCGGCTTTTCAGGCCGATGGTGGCACGGTTCCGGGCCTGGGGTCGATGGGCAGCAGGCGATCGAGCCCGAGCAGCTTTTCATAGAGCGCGGCAGCCTGCAGCAGCGCCGCTTCGCCTCGAGGCTTGCCGACAAGCTGCAGGCCGACTGGCCGGCCGTACTGATCGAACCCGCAAGGCACGGCGATCGCCGGGCTGCCCGCCACGGTGATGGCCGAATTGAGCGTCGAGCCCGCCATGTAGTTCTCGAGCTTCCTTCCGGCGATGGTCTCCGGTGCGCGCAGATTGGCGTCGAACGCGGCGGTTGGCGCGCCCGGCGTCACCAGCAGGTCGTATTTCTGGAAAAACCCGACCATGCGCCGGAACAGCGCCGCGCGCTCGCGCTCGGCCCAAGCGAGCTGGCTGGTGGTCTGCTTCAGGCCGAGCTCGGTGTTCCAGATGATGTCCGGCTTGAACTTGTCGCGATGCTCCTGGATCTGCAGCTCGCGATCGACGACGAACTGCTGGCTGCGCAATGCCATGAAGATCTCGTCGACCGGACCGAAGTCCGGCGATATTTCCTCGACGATGCAGCCCAGCTCTTCGAAGCGTCGCGCCGCCCTGTCGCAGATCGCTCGGATATCCCTGTCGAGATCGAACCGGCCGCCGAAGTCTGCCGTCCAGGCGACCCGCCTGGGGGCCGCAGGGCTGGCAACCGCAGTGCTGAACGACACCGCGGGCGCATCGAAAGTCATCGGATCCTGCGGGCAGAAACCTGCCATGGCATCGAGGAACAGCGCGAGGTCGGGCACGTTCCGCGCCATCGGCCCCTGCACCGACTGCGGCGACCACAGGTTGTTCGAAGTGCCGCGCGTCACGCGGCCCGGCGAGGGCCGGATACCGACGGTCGAACAATAGGTGCCGGGCCGGCGCAGCGAGCCGCCGTGGTCGGAACCTTGCGCCAGCCAGACCTCACCGGTCGCCACCGACACCGAACCGCCGCCAGTCGAGCCACCGCAGGTGAGCGAGGTATTCCAGGGGTTCCGCGTGCGGCCGAACACCTCGTTGAAGGTGCTGCCGCCGGCACCGAATTCCGGTGTGTTCGACTTGCCCATCACGATGCCGCCCTTGCGCTCGATGCGCTCGACCAGCGGATGGGAGGTGGCCGGCACATGGTTGGCGAAGATCGGCGAACCATAGGTCGTACGCACGCCCGCGACATCGGCCAGGTCCTTGATCGACACGGGAAGTCCGGCGAGCCAACCCGCCTCGCCGGAGGCTTCGCAGGCGTCGCCGCCCGCCATGATGCGTTTGGCGTGGTCGCGCGCGCGATCGAGACAAAGGGTCGGCAGCGCATTCACTGCAGGCTCGACTTCGGCGATTCGCCTGGCGGATGCCTCGACCAGGTCGAGAGGAGAGATCTCCTTCTTCTTCAGCCGCGCCACCGCCTCGACCGCCGTCAGCTTGTAAAGATCGTCACTCATGATTTGCTCCGGCATCAAGACGGAATAAGAAAACCGCGGCGGCGGCGCTGGGAAAAGAGCAGCGCACCCAGCAGCATAAGGTTCAGCAGATTGAATGCCAGCGCCGCCTGGAACGCAGACCGGTATGATAGCGTCACATCGAAGATCGCGCCGCCCAGCCAGCCGCCGACTGCCATGCCCGCCATGGCAAACAGCATAACCACGCCCAGGCGCCAACCGGCGATGGTGGGACCGTAGAGATAGCGCAGGATGAGCGCATAGCCCTGCACGATGGCGATATAGGGAATGCCGTGGATGACCGAGAGCGTGTAGATGCCCGACAGGCTTTCGACGAAGACGAAGCCGACCAGCGAGGTGATCTGAATGAGGGCACAGAGCAGGCTTACCTTGATCGGGCCGATATAGTCGGCCAAGCGGCCCATCACGAAAGTCGCGGCAACGGCGGTCAGCAGGATCAGTGACACCGCTTCCGCTCCGCGCGCCGACCCGAAACCCAGGTCGCCGCAGAACGCCACCATGTGGACGAAGGGAATGGCCATGGCCACGCAGCAGCACAAGGCCGCCATCGATAGAAGCACCATGATCACGGGTGACGGCAACGGCAGGACCGAGAGATCCTCGACCAGCCGCGCCGCCTTGCTGCGCGCGATCGGCGAGGATCGCACATAGAAGGCGCAAAGGAACAGCAGCGCGCCCGCCGTGACGCCATAGATCGCCAGCGTCTCGCGCCAGCCGACCTCAGGCAGCAGCCAGCGATAGATCTGCGGCCAGACGAAGCCCGAGATTGCCGGTCCGACCGAAATGATCGAGACCGCCGTGCTGCGGCGGCGGTCGAACCAGCCCTGGATGTTGTTCATGGCCGGCGTGAAGGTGGCGGCATTGCCGAGGAAGCCGAGCGGAATGGCATAGCCGGCATAGAGCGCATACACGCCGCCGCTGCTCGCCAGCCAGCCTCCGGCCATGATCGATACGCCGGCGATCAACAGCGGCACACGCGGGCTGGTGCGATCGGCCAGCCAGCCCATGAACACGCCACCCACACCCATCGAGAAGAAGCCCACCATATAGGCAAGTGACGGCACGGCACGGCGGTCGCCGAACTCCGCGGCGATCTCCTTCAGGCCTACGACCGGCAGATAGATCGACCCACCGCCCAGCGCGATGCAGAACATGGAGACGAATGCCAGGCGCCAGGCGTAAGGGCTGTCGACTCCGGAGCGGTCGACGGCAGCCGTCATTCGCGTGCAAGCGCCGCGTCGGCAGCAGCCTTGGCATCGAGTTCCTGATCGTCATCCATGACCACGGTGACCTTGCGCAGCTTGCCGGTGAAGGCGAACGGCGCGGCATAGTGCGACACAGGGCTCGAGCGGTCGCGGCCGATATCGAGGCCCGACCAGGAAATGAAACTCACAAAACCGTTCTGCGTATCGAAGCCACCCGCAGGCTCACCGTCGATCAGCAGGGTGGCGATGTTGCGGCCCTGGTTGCGCCGCATGCGCACGCCGAGGCGGCGGTTGCCAGCCGGCACCGGCCGGTCGGACACAATCAGATGATGCTCGCCGCCGATGTTCATGTCGTAGGCAAGCTTTCCATCCTTCATGTAGAGCGAATAGCCAGTGGTGGCGTCGCCGTGGGCAATCAGGACGCCTTCGGTGGTCGGACCGTCGACTTGAGCGTCAGCCTCGATCGTATAGGTGCGGTTGCGCACATCGGGCGCCACGTCGGTCGGCACATGCCCCATGCCGGCATGGAAGACGAACCGGTTGCGCGGTCCGTGGAAACGCTTGGCGTTGTCGGCAAAGCGCGGCCCGAAACGGTCGTCAAGCGGCAGCACCTTGTGCGTCTCGGCCTGCCGCCACCACTCCTCGATCATCGCCTTCAGCCGCTCCGGCTCGCGCTCGGCGAGATCGTCGATCTCGTTGAAGTCACGGGCAAGATGATAGAGTTCCCACTTGTCCTGCGTGAAATCGCCGCCCGGCGGGTGGAAGGACACGGCTTTCCAGCCGTCCTGCACCAGGCCGCGATGGCCGAACATCTCGAAATACTGCGCCTTGGATTTGGACTTCGCTTTCTTGTTCTTCAGGCTGCGCGCGAAGCTGGTGCCCTCAAGAGGCATCTGCTTCAGGCCGTTGATCGTCTTGGGTGGCTTCACACCCACGACGTCCAGCAGGGTCGGTACAAGGTCGCTGGCGTGACAGAACTGATGGCGAAGCTCACCGCGCGCGGCGAGGCCCTTGTTCCAGGCAACGATCAGCGGGTCGCGAATCCCGCCACCATGGGTGTTCTGCTTGTAGCGCTTGAGCGGCGTGTTGGCCGCCATCGCCCAGCCCAGCGGGAAGTTGGAATGCGTGTCGGGGCCACCGATGTCCTCGATACGCGCAATCTTCTCGTCCAGGGTTTCGCGACGGAGATTGTAGGGGCCCATGGCGTTGATCATGCCGAGCGGGCCGCCCTCCTGGCTGGCGCCGTTGTCGGACAGCACGACGATCATGGTGTCGTCGAGTTGCCCGGCCGTCTCGAGGAACGCCACGAGTCGCGCGATGTGCTGATCGGCATGATCGAGCATCGCGGCGTAGGCGGCCTGCAGGCGCGTGAACATGCGCCGCTCGCCTTCCGCCACTTCGGGCCACGGCCGCACAGTGTCGTTGCGGGGTGGCAGGCGTGTGCCCTTGGGCACGATGCCCAGCTCGATCTGGCGGGCAAGCCTGCGTTCGCGCTCGACGTCCCAGCCTTCGGCAAAAATGGCGTCGTACTTGGCGATCAGGTTGAAGGGTGCCTGATGCGGCGCATGGCACGCGCCGAAGGCCAGCCACATCAGCCACGGCGTCTCGGCATTGTCGCCAACATGGTCGGCGAGATAGCGAATGCCCTGGTCGACGAGATCCGATGTCAGGTGATAGCCGGTCGCGAAGGTGCCGGGCGGGTCGACCGGCGTGTTGTCGCGCACCAGCTCGGGCGCGTACTGGTCGGTCTCGGCGTCCATGAAGCCGTAGTAGCGGTCGAAGCCACGACCGAGCGGCCAGCCGTCGAACGGACCGGTGGCACCCGATTCGGTGAGCGGCGTCACGTGCCACTTGCCCAGCATGTAGTTGCGATAGCCGTGCGGGCGCAGCATTTCCGCCAGCGTACCGGCCTCGCGTGCGATCTTTCCGCGGTAGCCGGGATAGCCTGAGTCGAAATTCGCGAGACAACCGACGCCGACCGAATGATGATTGCGCCCGGTGAGCAGGGCAGCACGCGTCGTCGAACACATCGCGGTGGTGTGAAAGCCGGTGTAGCACACCCCTTTGCCGGCCAACGCATCGATGGTGGGTGTCGAGATCGGCGAGCCATAGCAGCCGAGATCGGAGTAGCCGACGTCGTCGAACAGCACGACCAGGATATTGGGGGCACCCTTTGGCCGCTTGGGTGTTTCCGGCCAGAACGGCTGGGAGTCCACGATCGTCTTGCCGATCCTGCCCGTCATGCGTTTCCCTCTCGTTTTGTCGGTTGTCCGACACTAGCGTCCCATGATCAACCTTGTCGCTGTTCATGCCTCGGGTTAGGGAAAGTCATGGCTCAGTTCATCTCCGACGGGCTCTCCCTCGCCTACGACGCGTTCGGCCCCCGCGACGCCAAGAAGGCGATCGTGCTGGTGCATGGCTTCTCCGCCAACCGCTATGAAAACTGGAAGCGCATGGGCTGGTACGACGCCATTGCCGCCAAGGGCCTGTGTGGTTTGGCATTCGATGCCCGAGGCCACGGTGAAAGCGCAAAGCCGCACGATCCCGCGAAGTACGACCGCGAGGCGATGGCCCGCGATATATTTGCACTGATGGACCATGCCGGCGTTGAACGCGCGCATCTGCTGGGCTTTTCCATGGGCTCACACATTGCGCTCACCGCGGCACTCACCGACGCCAGCCGCATCGACCATCTCGTGGTCGCAGGCGTTGGGGCCAGGATCTTCGATCCACCGCGCGAGGAAGGCGCCATGGCCGAGGCGATGGAAGCAGCCTCGCCCGACTCGATCACCGATCCGATGCTGAAGAGCTTCCGCCATTTTGCCGACGAGCAGAAGGAAGACCGCCTCGCCCTGGCGGCCTGTTCACGCGGCGCCCGCCTGCCACTCACGCCCGACTCGCTGGCAGCCATCCGCCGCCCGACCCTCGTCGTTGCCGGCGCGCGCGACCAACTTGCAGGGCCGCCGCAGGGACTTGCCGATGCCATCCCGGGCGCCAAGGCGGTGACCCTGCCGGGCTGCGATCATTTCTCCTGCATCGGCCATCCACTGTTCAAGGCAAGCGTCTTCGATTTCTTCGATGGCTGGCTGGAGTAGCTGCCGTGGCGAAGGTGCCCTTCAAGCGCATTCGCGAGCGCGCCGCCAAACGCAAGGGCGGCGACAATGCGCTGGCCTCGCTTCTGCCGAAGAAGCGGGACAACAAGGCGCTGGCCAGGCTCACCGACGATCGCGTTCTGTCGGAGATGGCACGGCGCGTGTTCTCGGCGGGTTTCGTGTGGAGCGTCATTGACAAGAAGTGGCCGGGTTTCGAGGAAGCCTTTCTCGGCTTCAATCCCAAGCGGCTGCTGTTCCAGCCGGCCGAGTTCTGGCACGACCTTGCATCGGACAAACGCATCGTTCGCAACCCGCAGAAGATCAAGTCGGTGCGCGATAACGCCAAGTTTGTCAGCGACATCGCGGCCGAACACGGCAGCTTCGGCAAGTTTCTCGCCGCCTGGCCCGCGGGAGACCAGGTCGGCCTGCTCGAGGTCCTGGACAAGCAGGGGTCGCGCCTCGGCGGCAACAGCGGCCAGTATCTGCTGCGCTTCCTCGGCCGCGACTCCTTCATCCTGACCAACGACCTGCTGCTCTGCCTGCGAGATTGCGGCGTGCCGATCAGCGACAAAGGCACATCGAAGAAGGATCGCCGGCTGGCGCAAGCGCAGATCAACGCCTGGGCCACCGAGAGCGGGCTGCCGCTCACCCACATCTCGCGCATCTGCGCGCTGTCGATCGGCGAGAACCATGCGGTCGAGCGCCTGCAGGAAGTGATGCAGGAATGACCGAAATCCTGCTGATCAATCCCAACACGACCGCGACGATTACCGAACTGGTGCTGAAGACCGCCGCCCGCTTCGCCGGGCCGGACACGAAGCTGCGCGCCCTTACCGGTGCTTTCGGGCCGCGTTACATCGCCTCGCGCGCCGCTTATGTCATCGCGGGCCATGCCGCGCTCGATGCCTTTGCCAACGACACGGGATCGAGAGACGCCGTTGTACTGGCCTGCTTCGGCGATCCCGGCCTCGCGGCCCTCAAGGAGGTGAGCCCCGTGCCAGTGGTCGGCATGGCCGAAGCCTCGATCCTGCAAGCCTGCACATTGGGCCGTCGCTTCTCGATCGTCACCGGCGGCGAGCGCTGGAAATCCATGCTCGAGGAATTCGTGGCCAGCCACGGCCTCGCCTCACGTCTTGCCTCCGTGCGCACGGTGGCACCGACCGGCGCCGACATCGCGCGCAACCCCAAAGCCTCGATGGCGCTGCTGGCCAAGGGCTGCACCGCCTGCGTACGCGATGACGGTGCCGACGTGGTGATCCTGGGCGGCGCGGGTCTGGCGGGCCTCGCCGCCAAGTTGCGCGGCGCGGTCGATGTCCCTCTTTTGGATGGGGTTGCTTGCGCCATCTCCATGGCCGAGGGACTGGCCCGGCAGAAACCTGCGAAAGCCGGCAAGGGCTCGTCGGCGCGACCGGCACCCGTCGAAAGCATCCATCTCTCCAAGGGCCTCGCAAAGCTGCTCGGATAACCCTAGGGTTGCGGCATGCGTTTGGTCAGTTTTCGCCATGCGGATGCGCAAAAATTCGGCATGATCGTCGACGGCGGTATCGTCGATCTCTCGACCCGGCTTTCGGCGCGTTGGCCCAGTCTGCGCGCCGCCATCGCCGGGCAGGCGCTCGACGAACTCACAGCGGCGGCCAAGGGCGCGGCGGCCGATTTCAAGCTCGGCGACGTCGAGCTCCTGCCGGTCATCCCCGAGCCGGGCAAAATTCTTTGCGTCGGCCTCAACTACTCGACACACGTCGGCGAAATGGGCCGGCAGTTGCCGACCGTGCCCAGTGTCTTCTCGCGCTTTGCCAACACCCTGGTGGCGCACGGCGGCAATATCGTTCGACCGCGCGCTTCGATCGATTTCGACTTCGAGGGTGAACTTGCCGTCGTGATCGGTGCGCGCTGCCGGCATGTGTCGCGGGCGAGCGCGCTGTCGATGGTGGCGGGCTACACCTGCTTTCTCGACGGCAGCGTGCGCGATTTCCAGAAGCATTCAGTGACCGCTGGCAAGAACTTTCCGGCGACCGGGCCGCTTGGCCCCTGGATGGTGACGGCCAGTGTGATCGCCGACCCGCAGCGGCTCGAGCTCACGACCCGCCTGAACGGCAATATCGTACAACATGACACGACCGATCATATGATCTTCGATGTCGCCACGATCATCGAGTATCTGTCGACCGTGACATGGCTGGAGCCCGGCGACATCATCGCCACCGGCACGCCCGACGGCGTCGGCGCCGGCCGCAAGCCGCCGCTGTGGATGAAGAGCGGCGACAAGGTGGAGGTCGAGATTTCCGGCATCGGAACGTTGGGCGTCAATGTCGTCGACGAGTGAACCGCTCGCCCTGCCGGCCGAGACCGCCTCCGGTTCGAGATGGAGCCGCGAGACCAGGGTGATCGCGCTGATCGCCGCGGCGCATTTCGTGAGCCACGTGCACATCATGCTGCTGCCGCCGCTGTTCGGCGAGGTGCGCGAAGCCTTCGGCGTCAGCTACATCCAGATCGGCCTGGCGCTCACGGCATTCAACGTCGCCTCGGCGCTGCTGCAGACGCCGGCCGGCTTCCTGGTCGACCGCATCGGTCCGCGCGTCATGCTGACCGGCGGGCTTTTGCTGGGCGCTGCGGCCATCGCCGCCGCGGCCCTGCTGCCAGGCTACTGGTTCTTCGTCATCGCCTATGCCTTCCTGGGTGTCGCCAACACGGTCTATCATCCGGCCGACTACACGATCCTGTCGGCGACGGTCGATCACAAGCGGATCGGCAAGGCCTTCTCGATCCATACCTTCGCCGGCTACCTGGGCTCGGGCGTGACGCCGGCCATGGTGCTCGCCTGCGCCGCCATCTGGGGCTGGCGCGGCGGCTTTCTGTTCGCTGCAGGTCTCTCTCTCGCCGTCGGCCTGCTGGTGATCGTGGCGGGCGGCATCCTGCCGCGCGTCGTTCACAAGCCCGGTCAGCAGCCGGCAAAAAGCGATGCCAAGGTCGGGCTCGGCCTGCTGCTCAGCGTGCCGATCCTGCGCAATCTCCTGTTCTTCTTCTGCCTGGCCATGGCCAACGGCGGCATCCAGACCTTTACGGTCGTCGGCCTCGGCGCCATCCACGATACGCCGTTTGCAGTGGCCAACGTGGCACTGTCCGGCTTCCTGCTGTGCAGCGCCTTCGGCGTCCTGCTGGGCGGCCTCGTCGCCGACCGCACGCCGCATCATGAACGCGTGGCCGCGGTCGGCTTTGCCTTCACCTCGGCCATGGCGATTCTGATGGCCTGGGTGAACATGCCGGCGGTCGTCCTGGTCGGCGTGATGTCGCTGGGTGGGCTGCTGAACGGCGTGATCCAGCCGTCGCGCGACATGATGGTGCGCGCCGTCACCCCACCGGGTTCGTTCGGCAAGGTCTTCGGCTTCGTCAGTACTGGCTTCAACCTGGGCGGCATGTTCGCGCCCCTGCTGTACGGTTGGCTGATGGACCGCGGCGAGCCGCGGGCGATCTTCATGATCGTGGTCGGATTCATCTTCCTTGCGCTGGTGACCGCGATCACCCGCGCCAAGCCCAAGGACTAACGCCTCATGGATTCGCTAGCACCCGCTGCCACGACGAAACCCGACGCCCTCGCCCGCCGCTACGGCGCCGCGCTTCCGCCTGCCGGGCCATGGAACGAGACGATCGCCTCCATGCTCGACCACCGCTCGGTGCGCGGCTTTCTGCCTGACGCGGTGCCGCCGGGCACGCTGGAGACACTGATCGCGGCGGCGCAGTCGGCCGCCACAAGCTCCAACATGCAGCTGTGGTCGGCCATCGCCATCAGCGACCCTGGCAAGAAGAATGTGCTGGCCGAGATCGCCGGCGGCCAGAAGCACATCGAGCAGTGCCCGCTCTACATCGCCTGGGTCGCCGACCTGTCGCGCAACGAGCGCCTGTCCGGAGCCGAGAAGGTGAAGTTCGAGAGCCTGCCCTATCTCGAAACCTTCATGGTCGCCTGCATCGATGCCGCGCTGGCCGCCCAGAACGCCGTCGTGGCTGCCCAGTCGATCGGCCTGCGCACGGTCTATATCGGCGCCATGCGCAACGACCCGGCACGGGTGGCCGAACTGCTCGGCCTGCCGCCGCGCGCCTTCGTCGTGTTCGGCCTCTGCGTCGGCTACGCCGACCCCAAGGCAAAAAACGAAGTAAAGCCGCGGCTGCCGCAGTCGACCGTGCTGCACCACGACCGCTACGATGCCACCCCCGAGGCCAAGGACCGCCCGGCCTACGACGCCGAGATGGCAAAATTCTCCCAGCGCAACGAGATGCAGGCCACGACCTGGACCCAGCGGATCGTGGCCCGCATGGCGCCGATCAAGGCGATGGGCGGCCGCGAGACGATCCGCGCGACGCTGGCGAAGCTGGGGTTCGAAATCCGCTGAATTCCGGCACACCTCGTTGGACCACGACGTGTGCCGTGCCTTGTACCAGAAATTCGGGCCATTCCCTTGATCTAGCTGGCCGAACCTCGCGGAGGCCAGACCGGCGCTCCTTGACCAAGATCAAGGCAAGGTCCCGGGGCGTCCCGGCATCCTCGACCATGACGATGATCGAAAGGGATCGGCTGATGGCGGCAACGGAACCCCTCAACGATGTCGCCCATCTCGGCGGCGTTGAACTCTTCACGCCGCCGCCCGACCCCAGCCTGTGGTATTTCCGCGACCTGCTTGGCATGGAGGTCGTGCACAACGCCGGCCCGAGCGTCTACCTGCGCGGGTATGGCGATCATGCAGCCAGTACGCTCAAGCTGACGATGGCGGCGAAGCCCGGCGTCGGATGCGTCTCCTGGCGCACCACGAGTCCGGCCGCGCTGGAGCGTCGCGCCAGGGCCATCGAGGCGGCAGGTCTCGGCGTCGGCTGGACCAATGGCGATTTCGGACGAGGCCGCAGTTATCGTTTCCATGACCCCGACGGCCACCTCATGGAGATCTACTACGAGGAGCAGAAATTCATGGCGCCGCCGGAGCTGCGCTCGACGCTAAAGAACCAACCGCAAAAATACACCGGCCGCGGCATCGGCGTGCGCCGCACCGACCATCTCGCCTTGCTCGCCGGCGACGTCGGCCGCAACCGCCGCTTCGCCCAGGAACTGTTGGGCTTCCAGCTCCGCGAGCAGGTGGTCTTCGAGGAGGGCAAGCGCGAAATCGGTTCGTGGATGAGCCCGACCGCGGTGCACCACCAGCTCGCCTACGTCGTCGACGTGAAGGGCGGGCACGGACGCCTGCATCATTTCTCGCTGTGGGTCGACAATCGCGAGGACGTGCTGCGCGCCGCCGACATCCTGGCCGAAAATCACATCTTCATCGAAGCCGGCCCCGCCAAGCACAACAATTCCCAGGGTTTCTACCTCTACTCCTACGAACCCGGCGGCAATCGTATCGAAATCTACTCCGGCAGCTATCTGGTGTTCGCACCGGACTGGGAGCCGGTGACGTGGAACGAACAGGAGCGCGGCACCGGCACCTACTGGGGGGCGACCCTGCCCGACAGTTTCATCCAGTACGCCACGCCCGACATCGAGGGCGACGGGGCCGCCGTCACACCGAAGCTGCCGGTCTTTTTCTGACCACTGAACATCACCGAGCTGGAAGTCGGAGCCTTCCCCGGCCCGGCCGGTGATTTGACCCGTGTTGCCAGTGGACAAGCCGCGCCCCGCCAGTGTACCGACCGCGCTGCTTCGGCCGAAGGCAGACAGGGGAAAATGCGATGACCACGAGTACGACGACATCGGACGCGCCGCGCGTCGGGCTACGTCCCCTGCCAAGGCTCATCTTCGCCTCGCGGTGGCTGCAGCTGCCGCTGTATCTCGGCCTGATCGTTGCACAGGTTGTTTATGTGATTCTCTTCCTGAAGGAGCTGTGGCATCTCGTGGCACACAGCTTCGAGGCCACCGAACAGCAGATCATGCTGGTCGTCCTCGGGCTCATCGACGTGGTGATGATCTCGAACCTGCTCATCATGGTCATCGTCGGTGGCTACGAGACCTTCGTGTCGCGGATGGAACTCAACAAGCATCCCGACCAGCCGGAATGGCTGAGCCACGTCAACGCCAGCGTCCTGAAGATCAAGCTGGCGATGGCGATCATCGGCATCTCCTCGATCCATCTCCTGCGGACGTTTATCGAATCGGGAAATCTGGGGAGCCCGAGCGCCACCTTCACCGAAGCCGGCATCATGTGGCAGACGATCATCCACACGGTCTTCATCCTTTCAGCGATCGGCATCGCCCTGGTGGACCGCATGGGCACGGCCAATCAGGCCGCCCACCGCAAGAACGGACAACACTAGCCCGGCAGACAATCCCACCCGACCACGAAGGCCTGCTGGTCGTCGACGGTCTCGTCATGCCCCGTGCGGCACCAGGATCTGCCGCACGGTGGCCACATCCTGCAGCCGGTCGAAGCCCAGGTTCAGCTCGTCGAAGCCGATGCGCTGGCTGACCATGCGGTCGACCGGCAGCTTGCCCTGCTGGTAGAGCGCGATGAAGCGCGGGATGTCGCGCACCGGCACGCAGCTTCCCATGTAGGAGCCCTTGATGGTCTTCTCCTCGCTGACGAGGCCGCTCTGCTTGAACGAGAAATCGGCAGCGATCGGCGAGAGACCCGCTGTGACGGTCGTGCCGCCCCAGCGGGTGACGAGATAGGCCGTCTCCATCGCCTTGATGGTGCCGGCGAGGTCGAAGGCATAGTCGACACCACCGTTGGTGAGGTCGCGGACTTGCGTCACGTGATCGGCGTCCTTGGCGTCCACCGTGTCGGTGGCGCCAAGCTGTCGCGCGAGGCCGAGCTTGTCGTCCGAAAGATCGATGGCGACGATGCGGCCCGCGCCCGCCAGCACCGCACCCATCAGGCCGCTGAGACCCACGCCGCCCAGGCCCACGATGGCCACCGTGCTGCCGGGCTGGATCTGCGCGGTGTTGATGACGGCGCCCACGCCGGTCACCACGGCGCAGCCGAACAGGGCAGCAACGTCGAGCGGCAAGCTCTTGTCGATCACCACGATCGACCCGCGATCGACCACGGCATATTCGGCGTAGCAGGAGACACCGGAATGATGGTTCACCGGCTTGCCGTCCATGTGCAGGCGATGATGGCCCGACAGCAGCTGGCCGGCGGCGCGCGGAGAGACCGACCGTTCGCAGATATAGGGTCGGCCCTCGAGGCAACGGCGGCAGCGGCCGCAGCTCACGTTGAAGGTGAAGCAGACATGGTCGCCTTTCTTCACATCGTGCACGCCGGCGCCGACTTCGACAATCTCGCCTGAGCCCTCGTGGCCCAGCACGATCGGCACGGGACGCGGACGGTCGCCATTGATCAGCGACAGGTCGGAGTGGCAGAGCCCACCGCCGCCGACCTTGACCAGCACCTCGCCCTCACCGGGCGGATCGAGATCGACTTCCAGGACCTGGATGGGCTTGGATTTGGCGAACGGCCGCGGTGCGCCGCAGGTGGTGAGAACGCCGGCTTTCATCTTCATGCGATTCCTCCGTCGACCCGGACCAGCGATCCGGTGGTGAAGCTCGATTTGCTCGAGGCGAGATAGAGGGCCGCCGTCACGATCTCTTCAGGCTGGCCGCTGCGCTTGAGCGCCGCCGTCGGGTTGGCCTTGTGCGCCTCGGGCCAGGCCTTGGAGACGTCGGTGAGGAAGCGGCCCGGCGAGATGGTGTTCACGCGCACCATCGGCCCGTATTCGAAGGCGAAGGCCTCGGTGATGGCATTGAGTGCGGCCTTGGCGCCGGCATAGGGTGCGATCTGCGGTCGAGGCCTGAGCGCACCGGCGCTCGAAATGTTGATGATCGAGCCGCCGTCACCCTGGGCCATGCGGCTGCCGACCAGGGACATCAGCCGAAACGGCGCCTTGAAGTTGAGCGACACGATGCGGTCGAAGAGCTGCTCGGAGGTTTCCAGCGACGAGGGCGCCAACGGCGAGGAGCCGGCGTTGTTCACCAGGATGTCGACCTTGCCGAAGGCGGCATAGGCGGCATCGACCAGCCCGTCGAGTTCCTGCCAGTTGGCGACGTTGCAGGCATAGGTCGCGGCCTTGCGACCCATCGCCCGGACCTCGTCGGCCACTTTCTCGCAGGTTTCGATCTTGCGGCTGGTGATGAAGACGTCGGCACCGTGGGCGGCGAAGGCCTTCACCATCTGGTGGCCGAGCCCGCGGCTGCCGCCAGTGACGAGGGCAACCTTGCCCGTGAGGTCGAAATAGTTGCTCATGGCGGGATTCCACCATATCGGCGTGGCGCGCGAAAGGCCGTCCGCTTGGACAGTGGCATGTGCCTTGCTTAAGGTATTGTGGAGCGAAACAAGACGGTCGTTGTGAGCATCCCCGGTGAGTATCCACGTCGCGCTGCATCATCGAACGACCTACCGCTACGATCGGCCCGTCTCACTGGGCCCGCAGGTCGTGCGGCTGCGTCCGGCGCCGCATTCGCGGACGCCCGTCGTATCCTATTCCCTGAAAGTGGCGCCAGCCAAGCATTTCATCAATTGGCAGCAGGACCCGCAGGGTAACCATCTCGCCCGGCTGGTATTCGAGGACAAGACCGACAGGTTCGAAGTTGTCGTCGATCTCGTCGCCAACATGTCGGTGATCAACCCTTTCGACTTCTTCCTCGAGCCCGAAGCCGAGACCTGGCCCTTCGCCTACGATGCCTCGCTGGCCGAAGAGATTGCGCCGTTCCGCAAGCTGGAACCGGCCGGGCCGTTGCTCAAGGCCTGGCTCGCCAAGGTCGACGCCAAGAAGATGCGCACCGTCGACTTCATCGTCGGCCTCAACGCCCGGCTGCAGAAAGAGATCGGCTACATCGTGCGGCTGGAGCCGGGCGTCCAGACTTGCGAGCAAACCCTGGCGCTGGGCAAGGGTTCGTGCCGCGACACCGGCTGGCTGCTGGTCACCATCATGCGCCACCTGGGTTTCGCTGCGCGTTTCGCTTCGGGCTACCTGATCCAGCTCAAGCCCGACGAGAAGCCGCTCGACGGCCCCGAGGGCCCGACCGGTGATTTCACCGACCTTCACGCCTGGTGCGAAATCTATCTGCCCGGCGCTGGGTGGATTGGGCTCGACCCGACGTCGGGCCTGCTGACGGGCGAAGGCCATATTCCGCTCGCCTGCACGCCCGAGCCATCAAGTGCGGCGCCAATCGAGGGCGGAGTCGAGAAGTCCGAGGTCAGTTTCGAACATGAGATGACGGTGGTGCGCGTGCGCGAGACGCCGCGCACCACAAAGCCCTACAGCAGCGAGCAGTGGGCGACCTTGCTCGAGGTCGGCGAGACGATCGAGCGCGACATCGCCAAGGGCGATGTCCGACTCACCATGGGCGGCGAACCGACCTTCGTCTCGATCGATGACATGGACGGCGACGAATGGAACACCCTGGCACTGGGCCCGGAGAAACGCCGGCTCGCGGGCGCGCTGTTCCGCAAGCTCGCCGACCGCTTCGCCAAGAAGCCGCTGCTGCATTTCGGCCAGGGCAAGTGGTATCCCGGTGAGCAGCTGCCGCGCTGGGCGCTCGGCTGCTTCTGGCGCAAGGATGGCCAGCCAATCTGGCGCGACCCGCATCTCACCGCCGTCGAATCCAAACCCGTCGGCGCCACGCCCGAGGCGGCGCAACGCTTCGCGCTCGCCGTCGCCGAGCGGCTGCAACTCAATCCCGGCTATCTCTTCCCGGCGTTCGAGGACACCTGGTACTACCTATGGCGCGAGCGGCGCCTGCCGAGCAACGTCGCGGTCGATGCGGCCAAGGTGAAGGACCCGCTGGAGCGCGAACGGCTGGCGCGGATTTTCGAGAAGGGTCTCGAAGATGCTGCCGGATATGTCCTGCCCATCAAGCGCGAGGGGCGCGGGCGTTGGCGCAGCGGCCCGTGGTTCCTGCGCTCGGAGAAGTGCTACCTGATCCCCGGCGACTCCGCCCTCGGCTACCGCCTGCCGCTCGATTCGCTGCCTTGGGCGGCGCCAGCGGATACCGACTTCATCGCCGACCCCGACCCCATGATCGCCTATCCCGACCTGCCACCACCCGACGCCTTCCGCCGTGCGCCGGTGCTGCGTCGCCAGGAACGTGGAAGCGCTCCGGAGAACGGTGAAGGTGACGCCCGCCGCGAAGCCTGGCGCCGTGCGCTGGCACCCGACCTCGCCAGCCGGCCTGGCGCCGGCCATCCTGCAATCGGCACTTCGGCCGGCGCCGTCGTCCGTACCGCCATGTCGTTCGAGTCGCGCGACGGGCACCTGTACGTTTTCATGCCGCCGGTCGAGCGCACTGAGGACTATCTCGAACTGGTGACGACGGTAGAGGATACCGCCGAGGAACTCGGCCAACCGGTGTTCATCGAGGGCTATTCGCCGCCCAGCGGCGATTCGCGGCTGTTGAGCTTCAGCGTCACGCCCGATCCCGGCGTGATCGAGGTCAATATCCATCCCGCCGCCAGTTGGCCGGAACTCGTCGAGCGCACCGAGATCGTCTACCAGGAAGCGCGTGCCACCCGGCTGGGTGCGCAGAAGTTCATGATCGACGGACGTCACACCGGCACCGGCGGCGGCAATCACATCGTCCTGGGTGGCCCGTCGGCGCCGGACTCTCCACTGCTGCGCCGGCCCGACCTGCTGAAAAGTCTCCTGGGTTACTGGATCAACCACCCGTCGCTTTCATATCTGTTCTCGGGTCTGTTCATCGGCCCGACCAGCCAGCATCCCCGCATCGACGAGGCACGCAACGATGCACTGCACGAGCTGGAGATCGCCTTCCGCCAGATCGCGCCCGGCCGCCAAACGCCGCCGTGGCTGGTCGACCGGGTGTTCCGCAACCTGCTGGTCGATGCCACCGGCAACGCGCATCGCACCGAATTCTGCATCGACAAGCTCTTCACGCCGGACAGCGCCGCCGGCCGGCGCGGGCTGCTCGAACTGCGCGCCTTCGAAATGCCGCCGCATTGGCAGATGAGTGCGGCGCAGCAGGCCTTATTGCGCGGCCTCGTCGCCAAATTCTGGGCCCGGCCCTACGAGCGGCCACTCAGCCGCTGGGGAACGCGCCTGCACGACGATTTCATGCTGCCGCATTTCGTGTGGCAGGATTTCAGCGAGGTGCTGGCCGATCTTGCCGAGGCCGGCTACCGCTTCGAGCCGCAGTGGTTCGCGCCGCACTTCGAGTTCCGCTTCCCGCGGCTGGGCGAAATCGCGCAACGCGGTATCGGACTGGAACTGCGCCATGCACTCGAACCGTGGCACGTGCTGGGCGAAGAGCCGGGCGGCGGCGGTGCCGTTCGCTATGTCGATTCCTCGGTCGAACGCCTGCAGGTAAAGGTCGAGGGGCTGAACGACGCGCGTCATGTGATCGCCTGCAATGGTTGGCGCCTGCCGCTGCGTGCCACCGGCACGGCCGGCCAGTACGTAGCCGGCGTCCGCTATCGCGCCTGGCAACCCCCCAATGCACTGCACCCGACGATCGGCGTGCACGCACCGCTCACCTTCGACATCCACGACCTGTGGAGCGGGCGATCCCTGGGGGGATGCACCTATCACGTCGCCCACCCCGGTGGCCGCAGCTACGACCGCGTGCCGGTCAACGCCAATGAGGCCGAGGCACGCCGTCGCGCCCGTTTCTTCCCGATCGGCCATACGCCCGGCGTAGCCCCCGAGCCCCGGAAGATGGACAATCCCGAACACCCCCTGACGCTCGACCTCCGACGCGCCTGATGTCCTGCCGGCCCAGGCCGTTGCCAGCCCCAACGGGAACCAACTCCTCAATTCGTCGTTGATCACTCATTGCGATACTGCGACTAACGCATATAGGAGCTGTCGGAGGGAAAGCATGCAGCAGTTTGAGTGCCTTCGGTTGGCCATCGACGGCGCCGTTGCGCGTATCACGCTTGACCGGCCCGATGCCGCGAACGCCCTCAATCTCACCCTAGCGAGAGAACTCGCGCAGGCGGCCCTGATCTGTGACAACGACAAGAGCGTCAAGGTCGTCCTGCTTACCGGCACAGGCCGGATGTTCTGCGCCGGCGGCGACCTCAAGGCGTTCGTCGCATTCGGCGACCAGGCAGGCGCCAAGATCAAGGAACTGGCCGACGAGCTGCACAAGGCGATCTCCCTGTTTGCACGGATGCCGGCTGTCGTCGTGATCGCCGTAAATGGGATCGCCGCCGGTGCCGGCTTCAGCCTTGCGGTCACGGGCGACTACGTCCTGGCCGCTGAATCGGCGAAGTTCACCATGGCCTATACCCGCACCGGCCTCAGCCCGGACGGGAGTTCGACTTACTTCATGCCCCGCCTCATCGGCCTGCGGCGCACCCAGGAGCTGATGCTCACCAACAGGACGCTGTCCGCTCGCGAGGCGCTCGACTGGGGCCTCGTCACGCGCGTGGTGCCCGACGAGTCCTTGCAGGAAGAGGCCCTGGCGATTGCGACGCAGCTCGCCGCCGGTCCAGGTGGTGCTCATTCGTCCATCAAGAAGCTCCTGCTCGGCGCCCTCCGCAATGGCCTGGAGGAGCAGATGGAGCTGGAGGGCCGCGATATCGCCAGCGCCGCGGTATCCGACGATGGCGCCGAGGGCATCAGGGCGTTTGTCGAAAAGCGCAAGCCAAGGTTCCAATGAGCCGCGCGGCCATGACCAGACCTTTGCCGAACGAGGGCGTGACCCGCTGGCCGGCGGCGATGGGTAGACCTCGGCACGCCCCTGTGCGATTCTGGCCCTTCCAACTTCAATAACCAGCGGACCCATGGAGTCGTTGCGCGGCCTCCTTACTACGCCGGCGAGCGCCTACGACGAGCTGGTCACCAGCCAGAAGTCGATCCGCTACCACTGGCAAGGCATCCTGAGCGTCATCCGCGCACTCCCCGGCGGACTGAGCGAGCGGGTGGAAAGCGCGCGCCGGCAGCTCGAGGAGTCGGGGGCGACCGTCAACCTGCTGGACGATCATGCCGCGCCACGCTGGACATTCGACCCGCTGCCCTTCGTCATCGCTCCCGAAGAATGGGCGTTTCTCGAGACCGGCCTGATCCAGCGCGCCCGCCTGCTCGATGCCATCCTGGCCGACGTCTATGGCTCGCAGGATCTGCTGAAGAAGCGGCTTCTGCCGGCGATGTTGGTCCATGCCAACCGGCATTTCCTACGGCCCTGCAGGGTCACCGACGGCGTGGCCCCAGCCCGTCACCTTACCAACTACGCCGTCGACCTGGTGCGCCTGGGCGATGGCCGCTGGCATGTCCTGGCCGATCACACCGAAGTCCCGGCCGGGGTGGGTTATGCGCTGGAAATGCGGCGTGTGCTGGCGCGCAGCCTGCCCGAGGCATTCCGCTCCATTCCAGTGCGCCACGTCAGGCCCTTCGTCGATCGCTGGCACGACTCGCTGCTGGCCCTGGCGCCGGGCAACATCGCGCGCCCCAACATGGCGATGCTGACGCCGGGCGCTCTGTCGGCCGACTATTTCGGCCATGTCCACCTCGCGCGCACACTGGGGGTGCCTCTGGTCGAAGGCGGCGATCTGGTGACGCGCGACGGCGAAGTATCGATCAAGACGCTGGCGGGACTGCGGCCCGTCCACATGCTGCTGCGTCGTCTCGACAGCGCCTTCGTCGATCCGCTGGAACTTCGCGCCGACTCGGCGCTCGGCATCACCGGCCTGGTCGAGACGACCCGCAGCGGCCGCGTTGTCCTGGCTAATGCCCTGGGATCGGGCGTGGTTGAAACACCGGCCCTGATGCCGTTCCTCGAACGGTTGTGCAAGGACCTGCTTGGCGAACCCCTTGGCCTGCCGTCGCTCGATGTCTGGTGGCTGGGCGAGCCGCCGGCGCTCGCCTTCGCTCTGGCCAACCTCGACGCCATGATCGTGCGACCCTGCCTCGGTCACGATCGCGAGCCGATCGTCGTCGGCATGCTGGAGCCCGCCGAGCGCGCGGCCCTCGAGGCCCGCATTCGCGCCCATCCCGGCCGCTTCGTGGCACAGTACCCCTTCACGCCGTCGCTCACGCCGAAATGGGATGGCCAAGCCCTGGCGCCGGCGGCGGTCGTGATGCGCGTCTTCCTGATTTCCGATGGTGACGGTTTTCGCGTGCTGCCGGGCGGCCTCGCGCGCGAGCCCGCGGGCGACACCGCATTGAGTTCACTCGGACGGCTCGGTGGTACCCTTAAGGACGTCTGGGTGCTGACCGAAGATGCCGCCGATGTCGAGCTGCCGCCAACCCGGCAGTTCCACCAGCTTGCCGTCGAGCGAGGCGGCGCCGACCTGCAAAGCCGCGTTGCCGACAATCTCTACTGGCTTGGACGCTACATCGAGCGGCTGGACAACGACGCGCGGCTGCTGCGCACCGCTGCCACCAAGGTGGCGCAGGGCGCCGTAGGCCCTCGCGACTCCGTCGAGCTGCGCCTGCTGGGGCGCCTGCTGCACCGAGCCAATCTGATGGACCCCGCCGCCGCGATGTCGGCGCCGGAAAGTGCGGCCTTCCAGCAGGATCTGGGGGCCGTCGCCTCCGACGATCGCGGGCTTGCCACCGTGCTCGATGCCATTCAGCACCTGGCGCGCACCATGCGCGACCGCTTTTCCGCCGACATGACCATCGCAACCGGGCCGGAGATGACCGAAGTGCGCAAGCGGCTCCTGGCCGCGCGTGGCAATCTCGACCTCCTGCTCGCGGCCCTCGACGAGATCGTCCGCTTCGTCGCCACTCTTTCGGGCCTGGCGCAGGAAAATATGACCCGCGGTACCGGCTGGCGCTTCCTCGACCTTGGACGCCGCCTCGAGCGCGCGCAGTTCATCCTGACGGGCGCCCTCAGTCCCTTCACCCAATCACCGATCGACTGGGAGGCCGCGATGCGCCTGGCCCTGGAATTGTGCGACAGCACGATCACCTACCGCACCCGGTACCTTGGCCAACTCCAACCGGCGCCGGTGCTCGATCTCGTCGTTCTCGACGACAGCAATCCACGGGCGCTTGCCTTCCAGCTCCGGGCCATCAATGGACATCTCGATTATCTCGCCCGCGCCTCGGGCGTGCCGGTACCGGCGTTTCCGGCGTCGCTCGAGAGCGACCTCACGGCCGTCGTCCGCCAGTTCGGCGGTGACGAGAAGGCCTGGCGGCACGAGGGATTGGCGCTCGCCATGCTGCGCGACGTCGCCGCCGACGCCGACGAGAAGCTGGAGGCGCTTTCCGAGGCGATCACCCGCGCCTACTTCTCGCACCTGCCGGCCGCACAGGCCGTCGGCTCCTCGGGCGGCTGAACGGGACGACCGGCCATGCAGTACCTGCTCTCGCATCGAACTTCCTACAGCTATGTCAGCAGTGTCGACTCGGCGCATCACATCGCCCATTTGCGGGCGCGCCCGTTTCCCGGACAGAAAGTCACGTCGATCGACGTCACGACAAGTCCCGATGCAGCACTTGCGGTCCAGCACCTCGACCACTTCGGCAACCACATCGATATCTATCGTATCGCCATACCGCACACGCGCTTCGACATCGAAGTTCGCGCCACGGTTGATGTCCGCTTCCCCGATCCGCCGCCTGCGGCCTCGACCCCTCCTTGGGAGGAGTTGAGGGCAGAATTAAGCGGCGGCGGTTTCCCGGTCGCGGTCCAGGCCAGCGAATTCGTCCACGACTCGCCTCTGGTGCCGACCGTAGACGCGCTTCGGGCCTATGGCGCGGTTTCGTTCACGCCAGCGCGGCCGATCCTCGAAGCCGCCCGCGAATTGACCACGCGCATCAAGACCGACTTCGAGTACCGCCCGGGCGCCACCGACATCAGCACGCCATTGGCCGAAGTTTTCGAAGGCAAGAGCGGGGTCTGCCAGGATTTCGCTCATGTCCAGATCGCGGCCCTGCGCGCCCACGGCCTCGCGGCCGGCTACGTGTCCGGCTACATCCGCACCGTTCATTCCAAGGACGAGATTGCGCTGCGCGGTGCCGACGCCAGCCATGCCTGGGTGGCGGTCTGGTGCGGCGAGGCAGCGGGCTGGGTCCACCTTGACCCGACCAACGACCTGGTGGCGCGCGAAGACCACGTCGTCGTCGCCTGGGGCCGCGACTTCTCCGACGTGAGTCCGTTGCGCGGCGTCATCCTGGGCGGCGACGCCCACACCTACAGCGTCGAGGTCACGCTGGTGCCGGTGGATTGACAGTCAGCCGCCGAGGAAATCCCTGGTCCAGCCGCCGTAGTCGGCTTCGCGCGTGACCCGCTTCATCAAATCGGCATCGGCGACGCCCTGTAGCTTCGACGGTGCCGTGCCCTCGCGGAGCGCCTTCAGCGTGTCGTGGACGGCCTTCACCCCCGCCGCGAACGGCTGGTGGCCCTGCAGCGCGATGCGCACGCGCCGGGCCGAAAGATAGTCGAGGTCGCTCAACTCGCCCGACACGCCGCCCATGATCAGCGGCAGCTTTGTCGCGGCCGAGATGGCGTCGAGTTCGGCCCGAGTCCTGATACCGACGAAGAACAGCGCGTCGACGCCCGCCGCCTCGTAGGCCTTGCCGCGGGCGATGGCGTCGTCGAGGCCGGTGATCTGGATCGCGCTTGTGCGGCCGGCGATGCAAAGCGCCGGATCCTGCCGCCCGGCCAGCGCAGCCTTCATCTTGCCGATGCCCTCGGCGATCGGGATCAAGCGCGGCTTGGGCGTGCCGTGCGGTGTCGGCAGGTCGGTATCCTCAATGCTGAGGCCACTGACCCCTGCCGTCTCCAGTTCCTCGACAGTACGTTTGACGTTCAGGGCATTGCCGTATCCGTGGTCGGCATCGACCATCAGCGGCAGGTTGCCGGCGCGATTGATGCGATAGGCTTGGCTCGCGAACTCTGACAGCGTCAGCACGATCAGATCGGGAGCTCCCAATACCGTCATCGATGCCACGGAGCCGGCAAACATGCCGATCTCGAAGCCGAGATCCTCGGCGATGCGGGCCGAGATCGGATCGAACACCGATCCCGGGTGATAGCAGCGGTCTCCGGCAAGAAGCGCGCGGAAACGCCGGCGGCGGTCGGTCCAATGCATGACGGTCGATCCTCCCTGGATTGGCCCCCTGCATAGCAAAACCGCGAGCCCCTGACCCTTGTTTCGACCGGTCTCCCGGGCGTAGCGTTAGCGCAGGAGGCTACCTTGGATACGCTGATCCCGACTTCCGCCGATCTCGCAGGCGACCAGGCCGTGATCTCGCTTGCCGAGGCCGTCCTGCCGGCGGTCGACGCCGCCTCGAACGAGATCGAGGACAGGCGCCGGCTGCCGCCGGCACTTCTCGACAAATTGCACGAGGCGCAGCTGTTCCGTCTGCTGCTGCCGCGTTCGTCGAATGGCGTTGAAACCGACCCCATCACCTTTTTCCATGTCATCGAGACCCTTGCCCGCGGCGACGCCTCGACAGCCTGGTGTGTCAGCCAGGCCGGGGGCTGCGCCATGACCGCGGCCTATCTCGACCCCAAGGTGGCGAAGCACATCTTCGGTGACGATCCACGCGCCGTGCTGGCCTGGGGGCCGGGGCCGAAGACCCGCGCCGTCAAGTGCGAGGGCGGTCACAAGGTCACCGGCACGTGGGCGTTCGCCTCGGGTGGCCGTCACGCCACCTGGATCGGCTGCCACTCGCCGCTCTTCCAGGCGGACGGCTCGCCGGTCATGACCAAGGATGGCCGGCAGATCGAGCGCACTTTCCTGGTGCCGATGAGCGCCGTCGCCTGGACCGACATCTGGAACGTCGTTGGGCTCCGCGGCACCGCCTCAGACCAGTTCGCCGTCACCGACCTCTTCGTGCCCGACGGCTACTCATTCAGCCGCGATTTCTCGCAGCCAGCCTTCGAACGCCGCGAGTCCGGCGCGCTCTACCGCATGTCGGCGATGACCTGCTACGAGGTGGGCTTCGCCGGTGTGGCACTCGGCATCGCCCGTGGTGCCCTCGACGATTTCGTCGACACGGCCAGGACCAAGGTCCCGCGCGGCGGCAAGAGTCCGATCCGCGACAGCGCCGTGGTGCAGACCAACCTCGCGCAGGCCGAGATCGGCGTGCGCACCGCCAGCGCTTACCTCCTGCAGGAACTGGCGCGGATCTGGAAGGAAGTCTCGGCCGGCGACGCGCTCAGCATCGACCATCGCATCGTCATCCGCGGCGCCTCGACTAATGCCATCCACAAGGCGCGCGAGGCGGTCGACTTCGCCTACAACGCCGCCGGCGCCACGGCGATCTTCGAGAATCATCCGCTGGAGCGCCGCTTCCGCGATATCCACACCGTGACCCAGCAACTGCAGGGCCGGCTCAGCCATTTCGAAACCGTCGGCGCCTGGATGATGGGCGCCGAAACCGATCTAACCTGGGTCTAGGAGACCGACCATGCCGCTTGGCGCCCTCCAGCACTACACCATCGAGCCTGCCAATCTGAAGAAGACCGTCAAATTCTACTGCGAGGTGCTGGGCCTCAAGGACGGCGACCGTCCACCCCTCGGCTTCCCCGGCAACTGGCTCTATTCCGGCGGCGTCGCCACCGTGCATATCCTGGGACCGCGCAAGCCACGCGAAGGCATCGTCGTGCGCGGCACCAAGAAGAAGTTCAAGGACACCGGCCGTTTCGACCATATCGCCTTCGCCGGCACCGACATCGACGGCGTGCGCAAGAAGCTGAAGGCCAAGAAAGTGAAATTCCGCGAGCAGACCATTCCACGGACCGGCGGGCAGCAGATTTTCCTCTACGATCCCGACGGTGTCGGCGTGGAGATCAACTTCCCGCCGCCCCCACCCACCAAGAACATGACCAAGTAAGCGGCGTGCTGCTTTCAATCGACGTTCAGGCCGTCGAGCCGCTGGCCGATGGCGTCGCGTTCGGCGACGTTGGCGCGTATGAGCGCCTGGTCGGCGTTGCCAAGGGCGAGATCGACCCGGCGGATCCGTCCAACCAGGGCATCGCCCTGCTCGACAAAGCACCGCGCAACACCCGCGGGAGGGTCGAGTACACCACCGATATCTTTATCCTGCGGCCCAAGGATCCAGCCCGCGGCAACGGCCGCATCCTCTACGAAGTGAATAATCGTGGCCGCAAGATGCTGTTTGGCAACATCGCCGACGGCCCTCAGGGCGTGAACGACCCCAAGACAACGGCGGATCTCGGCAATGGTTTTCCGCTGCGCCTGGGTTTCACCATCGTCTGGTCGGGATGGGATCCGGACGCACCGCGCACCAACCTGGGTCTTGCCCTCACCGCACCTGTCGCCACCGATGGCGGACAACCGATCGTGAAGACCGTCCGCGACGAGTTCGTGTCAGGTACGCGCGTGGGCATTCTGGAGGCATTCAAGCTCTCCCATGAAGCCGCGACGCTCGACCAGTCACAGGCGCGCCTGACGGTGCGCGAGCGGGAAACCGATACCCCCGAGGAACTGCCGGCTGCGGTCTGGTGTTTCGTCGGCAATCGTTCGATCAAGCTGCGGCCGGACGGCACCAAGCCTCGGCCAGGCTTCCTCTATGAATTCCACTATCCAGCGACCAAGCCCAAGGTTCTCGGCCTCGGCTTCGCCGCCACGCGCGACGTCGTGAGCTGGTTGCGCTACGATCCGGCAGCATCGGCTGTAACGGGGCGGCCAATCACCCATGCGCTGGCCATCGGCTTTTCGCAGGCCGGCCGCTACCTACGCCACCACGTCGGCCAGGGCTTCAACCGCGATGAGAGCGGCCGCAGAGTCTTCGACGGCATCCACTCGCACATCGCCGGGGTCGGCCGCCTTTTCTTCAACATGCCGTTCGGCCAACCAGCCCGCACCAACACCCAGCACGAGGACCATGGTTTCCCGGAGAACGAATTTCCGTTCTCGACAGCGACGCTCTCCGATCCGCTGACCGGACGAACGGGGTCGTTGTTTCGCGGTGACGCCACCGATCCACTGTTGATCGAGACCAACACGTCGACCGAGTACTGGCAGAAGGGCGCCTCGCTGTTGCACACCGACCCGCTCGGCCACCAGGACGTCGTTCTGCCCGATAATTCGCGCGTCTACATGATCGCCGGCACCCAGCACGGCGGACGTGCCGGTGCGCCGTCCGACCCCGGACCCGATATCAATCCGCGCAATCCCCACAATCCCATGCCGGCGGTGCGCGCCCTGCTGGTGGCGCTCGATGAATGGGTCGTATCGGGCACGCCGCCACCGCCCAGCCGCTTGCCGACGCTTACCGGCGGCACCCTGGTCGAACCGGACAAGACAGGCTTTCCCGCCGTGCCAGGCGCTGCCGTGGTGCGCACCACCAACCGGGTCGCGCCGCCCGGAGACTGGGTGCATCCCAAGCCTCCGGCTGAGTCTTATCGCACGCTGGTCTGCAAGGTCGATGACGATGGCAATGAAGCCGCCGGGATTCGGCTTCCCGACATTGCCGTGCCGCTTGCCACCTACACCGGCTGGAACGAATACAAGCCGCCCTATCCTGCCGGTGAGATCGCCGACCGGGACGGCAGCTGCCTTCCCTTCCCCATCGACAAGGCGTCGCGGCTGGCAGCGACAGATCCACGTCCTTCGATCACCGAACGTTATACAAGCCATGCCGACTACCTCGCCAAGGTGCAGGCCGTCGTCACGGCCTTGACGAAGGACCGGCTGCTGCTCGAGGAAGACGCCGACCGCTACCTCGAGCGGGCCCGGCTGGAAAACCGCATTGCACCGTAACGGAGAGATCATGGCCAAACTCGATCGTGCCGGCGTGAAGATCCACTACGAGGTCCATGGCTCCGGACCCACCCTTCTGCTGAGCCATGGTTACAGCTCGACCTGCCGGATGTGGGACGGCCAGATCGCCGCGCTGAAGGACCGCTACCAGGTGGTTGTCTGGGACATGCGCGGACACGGAGACTCGGACTATCCGGCCGACCCAGATCTCTATTCCGCGGCATTGACGGTGGGTGACATGGCCGCGCTGCTCGACGTCGTGGGTGCCAGGACGGCGATCGTCGCCGGCCTGTCGCTGGGTGGCTATATGTCGCTTGCATTCCACGCCGCCCATCCGGACCGTGTGCGGGCGTTGATGCTGTTCGACACCGGCCCCGGCTTCAAGAACGACGAGGCACGCGCCAAATGGAACGCGACCGCGCACAAGCGGGCAGCCGACCTCGAGGCCCGCGGGCTGGCGGCCCTCAATTCCAGCGACGAGGTCAAGCTCACGCGCCACCGCGATGCCAAAGGCCTCGCCGGCGCTGCGCGCGGCATGCTGGCCCAGCAGGACGACCGGGTGATACGCTCGCTCGAGACGGTGACCGTGCCGACGCTGGTTCTGGTTGGCGCCAACGATACCGGTTTCCTTGCCGCCACCGACTACATGGCGGCCAAGATCAAGGGGGCGATCAAGGCGGTCGTTCCCGACGCGGGCCATGCAGCCAATCTGCACCAGCCTGCGCTTTTCAATCAGGCGGTCGAGGCGTTCCTCACCAAACTGCCGGCGGCTTAGGGAGAACGGGAAATGGGCAAGCGAATTGCAGTTGTCGGCGTCGGTGCGTTGGGCGGCTATGTCGGCGGCTATCTCGCCAAGGCGGGCGAGGACGTAACCCTGATCGATTTCTGGCCGGAGAACATCGAGGCCATCCGCACGCGCGGCCTTGAACTCGACGGTGTGACGCCGGAAGAGAAATTCACCGTCACCGAAGCCAAGACCATGCATCTCACCGAGGTGGAAGCCCTGTCCCGGCAGAAGCCGATCGACATCGCCTTCGTATCGATGAAATCCTACGACACCGAATGGGCGACGGCGTTGATCAAGCAGTACCTCGCCCCTGACGGCTATATCGTATCGCTGCAGAACTGCCTGAACGAGGAACGCATCGCCGGCGTCGTCGGCTGGGGCAAGACCGTGGGAATGGTGGCGTCTCTGATCTCGGTCGACATGTACGAACCCGCCCGCATCCGTCGTACCGTCGCCAAGGGCGGCGACAAGCACACCGTGTTCCGCGTTGGCGAGGTCCATGGCCGGATTACCAAGCGCGTCGAGGAACTGCGCGAAATGGTAGGCCGCATCGACAGCGCCAAGACGACGACAAACCTGTGGGGCGAGCGCTGGTCGAAGCTCTGCCAGAACGGCATGAAGAACGGCGTTTCGGCCGCCACCGGACTTACAGGTGCCGATTGCGACCGCAACGACGCCATCCGCCGGTTCTCGATCAAGCTCGGCGGCGAGGCCGTGCGCGTCGGCCAAGCCCTTGGTTACCACATCGAGAAGATCGGCAAGATGGAGCCCGAGACGCTGGCCAAGGCATCGGAAGGCGACAAGGCCGCCCTCGACGAGATCGAGACCATCCTGCGCCCCGGCTCCAATACCAATCCCAACCCCCGCGCCGACATCCAGCGCCCGTCGATGGCCCAAGACATCCGCAAGGGCCGACGCACCGAAATCGAGTTCATGAATGGCTACGTCGCCGACCGCGGCACCTACATCGGCGTTCCCGCACCTACCCACAGCAAGCTGACCGAGATCGTGAAGAAGGTGGAGCGGCAGGAGATCAAGGCGGCACCGGCCCTGCTCGGCGGCTGAATGGGACGGCTGCCGGCCTCCGCCGCGTCGGCGCCCATGACGACCGTACCCTCGATCAAGCGTCTCGGCTTCTTCACCCGCCTGCTCGACCAGGCCGGCGCTGCCGAGCGCTACCGGCTGGCCACGGCGCAGATCGTGCAGGCCGAGAAGTACGGTCTCGATTCGGCCTGGATCGCCCAGCACCATTTCCATGAAGGCGAAGGCGGCCTGCCGGCGCCGTTCGTCTTTCTTGCCCACGTCGCCGCCCACACTTCCCGCATTCGCCTCGGCACAGGCATCGTCACCCTGCCGCTGGAGCTGCCGATCCGGGTGGCCGAGGATGCCGCCGTCACCGATCTGTTAAGCGGCGGCCGCCTCGAAGTGGGTGTGGGTCCAGGCGGCAACCTCACCGCCTTCACCGCCTTCAGCCTCGACAGCGACGACCGGCACGGACTGTTCGACCGCCATCTCGCGCTGCTGAAGACCGCCTGGTCGGGCGGAGAGCTTGCCGGCGGCGACAGGCTCTATCCAGCGAGCCCGACCCTGGTCGATCGCATCTGGCAGGCGACCTTCACCGTGGCAGGGGCGCGCCGCGCCGGGGCTGCGGGAGACGGCCTGATGCTGTCGCGTACGCAACCACGGCCAGCCGATGCACTCCAGTCATCTCTGGCCGACATCCAGAATCCGATGCTCGATGCCTATCTGGAAGCTCTGCCCGAAGGTCGCGAGCCACGGATCCTGGCATCTCGCACGATCTTCGTCGCGGACAGCACGGCGGAAGCCATGCGGCTGGCCGAGATCGGTCTGTCGCGCATGCGCCACCGGCTGGCGGCCACGGGCAACCTCTCGTCGGGAAATCTGGTCGGCGACCTGATCGCCGCCATGGACGCTCATATCGGCACCCCGGACGAGGTCATCGCCTCACTGCAGGTGGACACCACCCTGAGGCGTGCGACCGATCTCACCATGCAGGTCCACTCGATTGATCCGCCGCATCCGTATATCCTGCGCTCCATCGAGCTGTTTGCCGACAAGGTGGCGCCGGCACTGGGCTGGACGCCGAAAATGAATGCGGGAGCAAGACAAGTCGCATGACCGATGTGATCGACACGCTGGTTGGCATCGCGCCGGGCTCGAAGCTCGATGCGATCCGCGCCAACCGCAGCGAGGCACGCAAGCACGCCCAAACAAGCTATTCATCCTTGTTCGAACCCGCGGACCTGGCCGGCGTCACCGCCGACGAACGCCACGCCATCGCGGCCTTCGTCGCGGGCCTGCACGGCGAGCCCAGGACTGACTCCTTCTATGCCGCGAAGCTGCCGGCAGGCCTGCGCACGGCCGTCGCGGCGGAAGTGGCGGCAGCCAAAAGCAAGGGCCCCTACGGCCGTTTTCCCAAGGGCCCGCTCAGCGTCGAGGACGCGCCCGGCCCCAGCTGGAAAACGAGCCCCGCCGGCCGCAAGACGCTGGGCGCCCGCCTGCCAGCGGCATTCGAGCACACCCACATGTTGGTGTTCCATCCGCGCGACGCGGCAGCACCGGCGCTGCAGTCGCTGCTCGATGCCGGTTGGTCAACGACCGACATCGTGACGATATCCCAACTCGTCTCCTTCCTCGCTTACCAGATCCGGGTCGTCGCCGGACTCAACACCCTCGCGAGCACCCTATGACCGAGAAGACACTCACCCCTCCGCCGCACACCGAACCGGTGGTCTTCACCCGCGACATGCTCGACTGGCTACCCTGGATCGAGCCAATGGCCGAAAGCGACATGACCGAGCGCCACCTCGCCAGTCTCGTCGACGCCTCGCGCGTGAAGTCGCCGTATTTCCGCCTGCTGGCACGCGATCCGGACGTCCTCGAAGCCCGCACCCGAACCGACAAGGACATCTTCTACAACCCGGAGGCCGGCCTGCCGCGGGCGGAGCGCGAGCTTGCGGCCGCCGCGACCTCACGCCTGAACGGCTGCATCTACTGTGCCTCGGTTCACGCCCGGTTCGCCGCGACCTATTCCAAGCGCGTGGACGACGTTCAGCGCCTGCTCGACGAAGGTGTCGGCACCAGGCTCGACGAACGCTGGGATGCCATCGTGGCGGCGTCCGTGGCGCTGACGGCACTCCCGATTGCCTTCGGTCCGACGCATATCGACCGCCTGCGCAAGGTCGGTCTCGACGATGCCGCGATCGCTGACCTGATCGGAGCAGCCTCGTTCTTCAATTGGGCCAACCGGCTGATGCTGTCTTTGGGCGAGCCCGCGACGCAGGGCTGAGGACGGCGCTACCAGTCGTTGTTGATGCCGTAGGCCTCCGGATCATTGGCCCAGTCATAATCCAGGGCGTTCACCTCCGCGGTCGGGTTGTACGGGTCGTCGGAGTCGTTGACCTTGAGCGAGTCCGAAATCATCCTCTGGGTCGCCTTCTTGATGTAAGCATCGTAGGTTTTCTGGCTGCCGATATAGACGCACCCACAGACGTCGCGGTCGGGGTACACCCAGACGGCTTTGCCCTTGTAGTTCTTCCTCGACAGTTCGTGCGCCGGCAGCTGCTTGAATGCCGCCACCTTTGCCGGTGTGTTCACCGAGATGGTCCGGAAACCCGAGGACGCCAGCAGGTTCTCCTTGCTTTCAGCAACCGGAAGTGGCGGCATGCAGGCCGCCACGGCAGCGCACATGACAAGAACGGCAAGGGTCGATCCGGACAATTTCATTGCTTCCTCCTCGGCTCAGGCGGCGGCCTTCTGCCCCATCTTGGCATCTTCCTTGATCATGTCCGAACCCTTTTCGGCGATCATGATGGTGGGCGCGTTGGTGTTGCCCGACGTCACGGTCGGCATGATCGACGCGTCGACGACGCGCAGACCGGCGAGACCGTGAACGCGCAACCGATCGTCGACGACCGCCATCGTGTCGTGCCCCATCTTGCAGGTGCCGACGACGTGATAGGTCGTCTGACCGTTGCGGCGGGCGAAATCCAGCCACTCGTCGTAGCTTTGCACCTTGTCGCCCGGGGTATTCTCGAAGGCCACGTATCTGGCGACTGCCGGATGCTGGACGATCTTCCGGGCAATCTGCATGCCCGCCACCGTGGCATCACGGTCGGTCTGGGCCGACAGGAAGTTGGGCCGGATCGCCGGCGCCGCGCCCGGCGTGCCCGACTTGATGTGGATCGAGCCGCGCGACTCCGGCCGGCACTGGCCGATCACCACGGTCATGCCAGGCTCGGCTTCGAGGTCACGCTTGGCCGCGGTGTCGTAGCTGGCGTGCGCCATATGGAACTGCATGTCCGGTGATTCCAGACCCGGCCGCGTCCGTACGAAGCCGTACACGATGCCGGCCGTCCAGGTCAGGATGCCGCGGCGAGTCGTGAAGTACTTCACGACTTCCTTCACCATGTTCAGCCCACGCGTCTGCTCGTTCAGCGTGATCCCCTGGTTGATCCGCCAGTTCATGCGCGGCGCGAAATGGTCGCCGTAGTTCTCGCCAACACCCTTCAGTTCGTGCTTCACCTCGATGCCATGGCTCTTCAGTAGCTCGGGCTGGCCGATGCCGGAGAGCTCGAGAAGCTGTGGCGACTGCACGGCGCCACATGCGACCACGACCTCACGGTTGGCACGTGCTTCACGCGCCTGCCCGTGGACTGCGTAGGCAACGCCGACGCAGCGCTTGCCCTCGATCAGCACCCGGCTGGCCAGCGCATCGGTCTCGATCCTGAGATTGGGCCGGCTGCGCGCCGGATCGAGGAAGGCGCGGGCGGTCGACCAGCGCTTGCCGTTCTTCATCGTCGTCTGATAGTAGCCAAAGCCTTCCTGCTTGCCGTTGTTGTAGTCGGGATTCTTCGGAAAGCCGGTGCCAGCCGCCGCCTCGATGAAGGCATCGCAGAGTTCGTGGCGCTCGTACATGTCGGCGACGTTGAGCGGCCCACCCTTGCCGCGGCTGTCGTCGCCGGTGCCCTCGTAATTCTCGGACTTCTTGAAGTACGGCAGCACCTGATCGTAGGACCAGCCGCGGTTACCCTGCTGTCCCCAAATGTCGTAATCGAGCGGCTGGCCACGCACATAGAGCATGCCGTTGATGGAGCTGGAGCCGCCCAGGGTCCGCCCGCGCGGACAGGGAATTCGCCGCCCGGCCATGCCCTCCTCGGGTTCCATCTCGAACATCCAGTTGTAGGACTTGTGCTGCAGGAGCCTGGTGAAGCCGACCGGGATGTCGATCCATATCGATCTGTCACGCGGGCCGGCCTCGAGCAGCAGCACCTTGACTGTCGGATCCTCGCTCAAGCGGCTGGCCAACACACAGCCCGCCGAACCGCCGCCTACGACGATGTAATCCCAATCGGCCATGATGCTTGCGCTCCCGGTTTCCAGATTTGGCTGGAGAGCACTCTAGCGCAGATGGCAGGAAACGTGATGCCCAGGTGCTATTTCGCGCAGCGGAGGAGATTCAATCTTGCAGCGTGCCACGGCATAGGGACAACGGGTGTGGAAGTGACAGCCGGACGGTGGCTTCACCGGACTCGGCACGTCGCCCTGCAGCACCCGCTTCTGGCGCTTGATGGCGGGATCCGGCACCGGCACGGCCGACAGCAGCGCCTCGGTATAGGGGTGCTGGGCACGGGTGAAGATCGAGCGCGTGTCGGCGTACTCGACGATGCGCCCGAGATACATCACCGCGATCTGGTGGCTGATGTGCTCAACCACTGCGAGATTGTGCGAGATGAAAAGGTAAGAGAGCTGCCGCTCGCGCTGCAGATCCTGCAGCAAGTTGATGACCTGCGCCTGGATCGAAACATCCAGCGCCGAGACCGGCTCGTCGCCCACGATCAGCTTGGGCCCCAGCGCCAGGGCGCGGGCGATACCGATGCGCTGGCGCTGACCACCCGAAAACTGGTGCGGATAGTTGCTCATCTGGGCCGGCCTGAGGCCGACGCGCGCGAACAGTGCCGCCACCTGCTCGGCCCGTTCCTTGGCCGACGACACGCCATGAACCAGTAGCGGTTCGCCGACGATATCGCCCGCGTACATGCGCGGATTGAGCGACGAGAACGGATCCTGGAAGATGATCTGCATCTGCCGCCTGTAGGGGCGCAGCTCGCCCTTCGACAGATGGGTGATGTCGGTGCCGCCAACCTCGATCGTGCCGGAGGTCGGCTCGACCAGACGCAGAACGGCGCGGCCGGCCGTGGTCTTGCCGCAACCGCTCTCGCCGACCAGCCCCAGTGTCTCGCCGGATTTGATCGAGAAGCTGATGCCGTCGACGGCATAGACCTGACCCACCGTGCGTCGCAGCAGACCTTTCTTTATGGGAAAATGCTTCTTGAGGTCCTTGACCTCGAGGACCGGAATGTTGGACTCAGACATCGCTGTGCCAGCAGGCCGCCCAGTGGCCTGTCCGCTTCTGTTCATAGGCCGGCCGCTCGCGCCGGCAGTGATCGTCGGCCTTGGTGCAGCGCGGCGCGAACGCGCAGCCCTGGGGCAGGTCGAACAGCGCCGGCACGATGCCGCTGATCTCCTGCAGGCGGCCGGTGTTCCGCTCGGTCTGGCCACGCATCAGGTCAAGGCGCGGGATCGAGCCCAGAAGCCCCGTTGTGTAGGGATGCAGTGGCCGGGCAAACAGCTCGCCAACATCGGCCTCCTCGACCTTGCGGCCGGCATACATCACGATGACCCGCTGCGCCGTCTCGGCGATGATGCCGAGATCGTGGGTGATCAGGATCACCGCGGCACTGAACTCCCTCTGCAGCTCGACGATCAGCTCCAGGATCTGCGCCTGGATGGTCACATCGAGCGCGGTGGTCGGTTCGTCGGCGATCAGGAGTTTTGGGTTGCAGGCGAGTGCCATGGCGATCATGGCGCGCTGGCGCATGCCGCCGGAAAGCTGGTGTGGATACTCCCTGGACCGTTGCGCCGGTTCGGGAATGCGCACCAGGTCGAGCATTTCGATGGCGCGGTTCAGCCCGGCCTTTCTGTCCATGTCACGATGCAGGACCAGGGCCTCGGCGATCTGGCGGCCGATGGTCATCACCGGATTGAGCGACGTCATCGGCTCCTGAAAGATCATCGAGATTTCGTTGCCGCGAACGCCGCGCATCTCTTCTTCGCTGAGCTTGAGCAGATCGCGCCCGGCGAGCTTCACCGACCCCGAGACGATACGACCGGGCGGATCGGGGATGAGCCGCATCAGCGACAGCGCCGTCATGCTCTTGCCGCAACCCGATTCACCGACGATCCCCAGAGTCTCGCCCGAGGCGACCTGGAAATCCACGCTATCGACGGCTTTCACGATCCCTTGACGGGTGTAGAACCAGGTACTCAGCCCTTCGACTTCAAGAAGATCGCTCACGTACGCTCCCGAGGGTCCAGAATATCACGCAGCGCATCGCCCAGCAGGTTGGTGCCGAACACCGCGAGACTGATGGCGATGCCTGGAAAGACCACCAGCCAGGGCGCCGTACGTACGTACTCCGCAGCCGATTCGGAGAGCATGCGGCCCCACGAGGGATAGGGCTCGGGAATGCCCAGGCCGAGAAACGACAGCGATGCCTCGGTCAGGATCGCCGAGCCGAGTTGCGCCGTTCCCAACACGATCAACGGTGCCAGCGTGTTGGGCAGGACGTGGCGCACGGCGATGCGCATCTCGCCCATGCCGACGGCGCGCGCCGCCTCGACGAATGGCTGCTCCCGCAGCGACAAGGTACTCGAGCGAACGACACGAGCCACCGTCGGCACCAACGGAATGGCAATCGCGATGATGGTGTTTTCCAGAGACGGGCCGAGGGCCGCAGCCATGACCAGCGCCATCACCAGGAGCGGCAGAGACTGCATGATGTCCATGAGACGTTGCGTGGCGAGATCGAACCAGCCGCCGAGATAGCCCGACATCAACCCGATCGCCACGCCCAGGACGCCGCCCAGCAGCGTTGCCCCCAGCCCCACGGCCAAAGAGATGCGTGCACCGTGGACGATGCGGCTGAACATGTCGCGTCCCATGAAGTCCGCGCCCAGCCAGTACGCCGATCCCGGTGTGGCAAGCGACGCGCGGGAGTTCGTTGCAGTCGGGTCGAGCGGCGCGATGAAATCGGCGAAGACCGCGGTCAGGATGAAAACGATAACGAGTACTGCTCCGACGCTGCCCAGCGGATAGCGGCGCGCCAGAAACCATACCTGGCCCCACTTGCTCGAGACGTTCGCGCCTGCGCGGTCGAGGGCGGCATCGTGGTCGATGATGGCCATAGCTACCTCAGTCCGCGTATTTGATGCGGGGATCGAGGACCATATAGGTCATGTCGACCAGGAAATTGACCATGATCACCACGAAGGCGATCAGCATCACCAGGTTCTGCACGATAGGATAGTCGCGCCACAGGATGGCTTCGACCAGGAAGCGCGCAACACCGGGAATATTGAACACCGTCTCGGTGACTATCAGTCCGCCGATCAGGAACGCCGCCTCGATACCGATGATGGTGACCACCGGCAGAAGCGCATTACGCAGGGCATGATTGTAGTTGACCGAGGTCAGCGAGGCTCCCTTGGATCTCGCGGTGCGGATGTAGTCCTGGCGCAGGACCTCGAGCATGGAAGACCGGGTCAGCCGCATGATCAGCGACGACGCCCGGAAACCAACCGCGGCAGCCGGAATACTGAGCAGCAGAATCTCGTCGATGAAACTTCGCGGCTCGCTGGTGTAGATGGGAATCATGCCGAACCATTGCACCGATGCCATCAGGATCAGCAGGCCCAGCCAGAAGGAAGGGAGCGAAAGGCCGCTAAGGCTCACCACCCGCAGGAAGTAGTCGAGCCCCGTATTTTGGCGAACCGCGCTGATCACACCCAACGGGACGCCGAGGATCACCGAAAAGAACAGGGCGAGGCCCGCCAGCTTGGCGGTGATCGGAATGCGCGGCGCGATCTCCTCGATTGCCGGTCGCTCGGAAATGAAGGCAAAGCCCAGATCGCCGCGCACCAAGCCGCCAATCCAGTACAGGTACTGATCCAAGATCGGCCGGTCCAGTCCAAGATCGTGGACGATCCTGGCCTTCTCGTCTGGATCGACGATCCCCGCCGAGTCGACCAGGATGTCCGCGACGTTGCCCGGCACGAGGCGCAGCATCACGAAGATGAGCACCGACATGCCGAACAGCGTCAGCGCCATCAGCAGAAACCGTCGCGTCAGATAGGCGCCCATCGGTATCGATTCCTGCCGCTGCCAGTCGCCTACTTATCCAGCCAGACGTCTTCGAAGCGCCAGTTGTTGTAGATGCTGTTACCCTGCAGCACGAGCCCTTTGACCTCGGGCTGCCAGCACGTATTCGCGGACAAGTGGAGGATGGTCGGCCGCGCCGCATCCTCAACCAGGAGGCCCTCGATCTGCGCCACGATCTGCTTGCGCTTGGCGACGTCGGTTTCCGCCGACTGCTTGTCGATGAGCTTTTCGACCTCGTCGTTGTGATAGCCGGTGTAGTTCCGCGACGACTTGCTGTGAAAATTCTCGTAGAACATCACATCAGGATCGTCGACGCCGGCGCCCGTCAGGTTCAGACCGATCTGGTAGTCCTTGCGCTGAACCTTGGTGAACCATACCGTCGTGTCGATCGGCTCGAGTTCACCCTCGATGTAGATCTGCTTGAGCTGGTCGATCAGGATGACCGCCGGATCGCGATAAAGCGCGATGTTACGGGTTGCGACCTTGACCTTGAGCATGTTGTCCGGCCCATATCCCAGGCTCTTCATGATCGCCTGCGCCTCGGCCCGGTTCTTGGCAATATCCGACCCGTAACCAGGCAGCTTCACCAGGTCCGCGGTCGACATGCCCCAGACCCCGGTCGGGGGCGGCAGCATCGCCGCCCCAGCAATATCGTTGCCCTGCGACAGGATATCGCTGAATGGCTTGCGGTCGAGCGCCAGTACCAACGCCTTGCGGATCTTGGGATTGTCGAACGGTGGCGCTTCACGGTTCACGATCAAGTTCGTGCGCACGTTGGTCGTGCGCGCCTCGCAGATCGCGTTCGGGGCCTGGTCCTTCACATCCTTGAGCAGTGGGAAGGTGATATCCGAATCGAAGGTCAGGTCGTATTCGCCTGCGACAAAGCCCAGCACACGCGTGCTGCGGTTGGGTACGATCCTGAAGTCGAGCGCGTCGAGGTAGGGCTGGCCCTTCTTCCAGTAATCGGGATTGCGCACCAGTTTGATCAATTCGTTGCGCTTGAACTCGGCAACCTTGAATGGACCTGTGCCGATGGGCTTGGAGCGCAGGTCGCGACCGCTCACATGGCAGGCATAGACCGGAGAATAGCCCGCGGCCAGGAACGACAGGAACGACGGCTGCGGCCGGTTGAGTTCGAAGGTCACCTCGCTATCGTTGGCGACCGTGACGTCCTTGAGGTTGAGGTACCAGACTTTCCGAGGATTCTTGCGGATCAGGTCTTTCTGCGCCTCTGCCGGGCGACCGGCCAGCGCATCCCACGTGCATTTCACATCCTTGGCCGTGAACGGCTTGCCATCATGCCATTTGACGCCCTGGCGCAGCTTGAAGGTCAGCTTGGTCTTGTCGGCGTTCCACGACCAGCTCTCGGCGAGATCAGGGACGATCTTGTCCGGCGAATTGAGCTTCTCCTTCGGATCGAACACCACGAGGTTGTTGAACACCGAAGCGAACGGCATCACCGTCGAAATCGTCGCTTCTTCGTGTGGCGACGCACTCGGCGGATTGTCGCGATGCGACACGCGAAGCGTTCCGCCCTGCTTCTGGGCAAACGCCGGTGACGCAGCCGCAACAAAGGCAGCCAAGCTGCCGGCCAAAATAGCCAAACCTGTACGCATTTTAGTCCTCCCAGACTCACGCGAATGCGGGCGTGTTGTTGGTTCCCCGTTGGTACGACGCTAGCACATCGTGTGCAGTAGCCAAAACCTAAAGCGACGGCCCCTTGAGCTCGATTTGATTACCTTCAGGGTCGCCCAGATAAACCGACGGCCCATTTCCCTCAGAACCGTATCGCTCGACGGTTTCGCCGACCGATATACCGAACGGTTCCATTCGCGTGACGATGGCGTCACGATCGAACGGTTCCACTCGAAAACACAGATGATCCATATTGGGTGCGCCCTCGCCCCGTTCGCCGGCGACCAAATCGAGCAGGGAAGCGCCGGCGCGCATCTGCACCAGATTGAGCTTCTCAATCCGGCGTTCGACCACAAATCCCAGAGCCTGTTCGTAGAACCGCACCATCGCCGCGAGATCACGAACCCGCAGCACGACATGGTCGATTCGTTCGACATGGAACGTCATGGCATCTAGCTTACTCCATCCAGGAAAGTGAAGACCACGGGGGAAAAATGGCCATCGCCGTCAATGCCGCCAAGGCGCGGCTGAAGAAAAACGAACTGTCCATCGGGATTGGCATTCGCCTCGTTCGCAACGTCGACATCATCAAGGTCATGAAGGCGGCCGGCTTTGATTGGCTGTTCATCGACCTCGAACATGGCTCGATGTCGATCGAGACGGCCTGCGAGATCTCGGTGGCGGCCCAGGACTCCGGCATCGCCCCGATCGTGCGCGTGCCCCACGGCGAGCTTGCCATGGCAACGCGTGTCCTCGACGGCGGTGCGCTCGGTATCGTGATCCCCCATGTCGACACCGCCGAGGAAGCCAAGGAAATCGCCGACCGCTTGCGCTATCCGCCGCGTGGCCATCGCTCGGTGGGCGGCGGTCAGGCCCAGTTCGACTACGCGCCCATGCCGCTCGGCGAGATGACCACGAAGATCGACGACAACACGCTGATCACGGTGATGATCGAAACCCCGAAGGCGGTCGAGAACGCCGATGCGATCGCCGCCGTGCCCGGAATCGATTGCCTGCTCGTCGGCTCGAGCGATCTGTCGATGGAGATGGGCATTCCCGGTGACACCGGCAACGCCAAGGTCCAGGCGGCCGTCGACAAGGTCATCGCCGCCTGCAAGAAGCACGGCAAATGGCCGGGCATGGGCGGCGCCTACACCGAGGAGCTGCTCAAGATCTACACCGACAAGGGCATGAAGTTCCTGCTCGCCGGCAACGACCTGCCGATGCTCACGGGCGCCGCCCGCGCGCACCAGGCGAAGGTCCGCGCCTTCCAGAAATAGCTCAGCGCTTTCCTTCGATCTCGATCTCGATCAGGTGCGGCTTGCCGGTCTTGAAGGCAGCCGCAACCGAGGCCTTGATGTCGTCGGCCTTGGCGACATAGGTGCCGGCCACGCCCATACCCTTGGCCATGTCAACGAAGCCCATGGTCGGACCGCCAAGATCCATGTGCATGTAGGGCTTGTTCGACTTGACGTCGAAACGCGCGCGATAGGCGTCGATATTGTGCTTCAGCACGCGGTATTCGCGGTTGGCCAGAATCACGAACACGATCGCGAGATCATGGTGCGCCGCCGTCCATAGCGCCTGTATGGAATACATCGACGAGCCGTCGCCAGAGAGGCAGAGCACCGGCCGCTTGGGTTCGGCCACCGCCACCCCGATGGCGCCGGCCAAGCCCTGACCGATGCCACCGCCGCGGCCACTGTAATAGTCGTCCGTGCCGGCGAAGGTGAAGGTCTTGAAGAGGTCGAGGTTGGCGGTGATGGTCTCGTCGGCCACGATCGCGTCCTTGGGCGTGCCGGCGCGGATCTCCGCCATGGCACGCGCCATCGAGGTCGGCGTGCGCGCCCAGGCTTTTTCGACACGGGCCTTCTGGGCCGCGGCATCCGATACTTTGAGCGCCTGCAGAGCGGCGTTGCGCTTGGCGGCCGCTGCGTCGAAGTCTTTGTCCGCGACCGTTGCGAGCGCAACATCGAGCGCCGCCAGACCGGCGCCGACATCGGCCACCACACCTGCATCCAGAACAAAGTTATAGGCGAGGCGCGACGGCGAAGCCTCGATCTGCAGTACCTTGGTGCCGGGCGCGAACGGCGAACCGGGAGCGTACCAGACTTCCTCGAAGAACGGCCCGCCCACCATCAGCACGAGATCGTTGTCGGCGAACTGCTTGGCGACGCCCGGCGCATCGAAAGCAAGTGTCCCGCGCGCCGACGCGTGATCGGTCGGAAAGGAGTTGCGGCCGCGCAATCCCTCGAACCATACCGCGGCACCGAGTTTTTCGGCGAGCGTGACCAGCGTGCCCACGGCTCCCGCCCGCGCGACATCGTCACCTGCGACGATCGCCGGATTGGTGGACGCCAGCAGCAGCCGTGTCATGGCGGCGATGCCCGCCGGATCGGGCCGCGTCGCGGCAAAGGAGTGGCCAGGCTTGCCGACGGGGACAGCGGTCTCCTGCTCCATGACGTTGATCGGCAGCGCCACGAACACCGGACCGGCCGGCGCCTCGTTGGCGATCTTGAAGGCCCGTTGCAGGATCGGTCCGAGTTCGTCGGCCGTTTCGACCTGCACGCTCCACTTGGTGACGGGGGCTGCCATCGCCGCAAGATCGTGGCCGAGCACGGGGTCGCGCAGTCGAAGCCGCGTGTCCTGCTGGCCGGCCGTCACCACCATCGGCGAATTGTTCTTGAGCGCGCCGTAGATCATGCCGAGGGCATTGCCGAGGCCGGGCGCCACGTGGAGGTTCACAAACGCGGTCTTGCCGCTGGCCTGGGCATAGAAGTTCGCCGCACCTGCGGCCACGCCTTCATGCAGGTGCACGATGTACTCGATCTGCGGATAGTCGAGCAGCGAGTCGAGCAGTGGACTCTCGGTGGTGCCGGGATTGCCGAATATGCGATCGACGCCGTGGTTGAGCAGTGTCTCGAAAAATACCTGTCGCCCGCGCATGGCATTCTCTCCCCGGCCATTTCTCATAATAGTGGGTCCTGCTATGGAAACAGGTAGAAAGTGAGAAGCACGGCATGGACGGTGTTGTCGAGCGCGAACAGGCAGAGGGCGATCGAGGCTTGGCCGCGTTGCGGAAGACCGCGCGGCACGATCTTGCGCGGCTGAACTATCCGCCGGCCAACTGGGTGCCCGAGCGCGCCGGGCCGGACGGCAAGAGGGTGCTCGACGTGCTGGTGGTGGGCGCCGGCATGTGCGGCCAGACCGTCGGCTGGGGCCTGCTGCGCGAAGGCATTCGCAACATCCGGGTCATTGAGCGCGAGACGCACGGCCGCGAAGGGCCGTGGAACACCACCGCCCGCATGCCGATCCTGCGCTCGCCCAAGCATCTGACCGGCCCCGATCTCGGCGTGCCTTCCCTCACCTTTCGCGCCTGGTACGAGGCCCAGCACGGCGCCGAAGGCTGGACGAAGCTCTACAAGATCGATCGCCTCGACTGGCTCGCCTACCTCCTGTGGGTGCGCGAGGTCGTGGACCTCAAGGTCGAGAACGGCCTCGCCCTGGCCAGGATCGAACCGGCCGGCGACCTGCTGCGCGCCCAACTGTCGAATGGCGAAATCGTTCACGCCCGCAAGGTCGTGCTGGCCAACGGCCGCGACGGCTCGGGCGGCTTCCGCTGGCCGGCGCTGCCGTCGTTCGATCCCGCCAGGTCCGAACGCCACGGCCGGGTGTTTCATACGCTCCAGGACATCGACTTCACCAGGTTCGCGGGCAAGCGCATCGGCGTGCTGGGCGTGCTGGCGACGGCGATCGACAATGCCTGCACCGCGCTTGACGCCGGCGCGCGCGAAGCCGTTTGCTTTGCCCGAAGGCCGCACCTGCCGCAGGTCAACAAATCCAAGGGCGTGTCGTTCTCCGGCTTCCAGCGCGGCCAAGGCATGCTCGACGACGACTGGCGCTGGAAGATCTACACCTACATGCTGGCCGCCGCCTCGCCGCCGCCACATGAGTCCGTGCTGCGTGGGCAGCGATTGCCCGGCTTTTCCTTCCGTTTCGCCGAACCCTGGCTCGACATGATCGTCGAAGCCGACGGCGTCACCGTGAAGACGACCAAAGGCGAGGAACGCTTCGACATCGTGTTGATCGGCACCGGCTTCGATGTCGACATGGGCCGCGTCAAGGAACTTGCCGCTTTCGCCGCCAATGTAAAGTTGTGGGCGGACGTGCGCAGCGCCGACGAAACAAAAGCCAATGCCGAGGCAGCACGCTATCCCTACCTCGGGCGAGGCTTCGAACTCCAAGAGAAGACCTCCGGTACGACACCAGGCTTGGGCGATATCCATCTCTTCAACTGGGGCAGCATCCTGAGCCAAGGCGCGCTCGCCGGCGACATTCCCGGACTCTTCATCGGCGCCACGCGGCTGGTGCAGACGCTCTCGCACGCCCTCTTCACGACCGACGTCGCTCGCCACGTCCAGAACATGTACGACCAGGAAGATCCGGAACTCGAACCGACAAACTACTTCGTGCCGCGCGACAGGCGCGCCGGCACGCTCTAGGGAGAACACGATGCAGGCCGACTATGTTGTCGTGGGCGCAGGCTCCGCCGGTTGCGTCGTGGCCTCGCGTCTGTCGGAGACCGGCGCCTCGGTCATCCTGCTCGAAGCCGGCCCCTCGGACTGGCATCCGATGATCCACATTCCCGCCGGCATGCGCTCGCTGATCCGCAATCCGCTGGTCAACTGGAATTTCACCACCGAGCCCGAAGCGGGCACCGGCGAGCGCCGCATGGAATGGCCGCGCGGCCGCACGCTCGGCGGTTCGAGCTCGATCAACGGCATGCTCTATGTCCGCGGCGCCCCGGCCGACTTCGACGGCTGGGCCCAGATGGGCTGCCGCGGCTGGAGCTACGACGACGTGCTGCCCTACTTCATGAAGTCCGAGGACTACATCCAGGGCGGCGATCCCGAGGTGCGCGGCAAGGGCGGGCCGCTGAAAGTCGAGGACTACCGCACCATCCTGCCGCTGACCCACCGCTTCGTCGAAGCCGCACAACAGGCGGGCTTCCCTTTCAATCCAGACCTCAACGGCAAGACGCGCGCCGGCGTCGGCTACTCCCAGATGACGCGGCGCGGCCGCTTGCGCGGCTCCACGGCGCAAACCTTTCTGCGCGAAGCCAAGGGCCGCCCTAACCTGCGCGTGGAAACCAACGCCCAGGCCGGCAAGCTGCTGTTCGAGGGCAAGCGCTGCGTCGGTGCCACTTTCCGGCGCAATGGCAAGCTTCACGAGGTCCGGGCCAATCGCGAGGTCATCGTGAGCGGCGGCGCCGTGAACTCGCCGCACATCCTGCACATCTCCGGCGTCGGGCCGGGTGCGTACCTGCAATCGCTCGGCCTGCCGGTGGTGCACGATCTGGCCGGAGTCGGCGCCAATCTGGTCGACCACTACGTCATCCGGGTAGTGCATCGCGTGCATGGCACGGCGACGGTGAACGAAATCGCGCGCTTTCCGCGAGTGGTGCCCGAGATCGTCCGCTTCGCGCTCACCGGCAAGGGGGCGCTTACCTTCGGCGTCACCACGGCACAGGTCTTCTGTGACAGCCGCGAGGGCCTGGCCTCGCCCGACCTGCAACTTCTGTTCACCCCGGGCAGCACGCATCCCACCAAACTGGGCGAGCTCGACGATCAGCCCGGCGCCAGCTGCGTCGTTTGCGTCGTGCGGCCCGACAGCCGCGGCACGATCATGGCGGCCTCACCCGACCCCTTCGCCCGTCCCGCCATCCGGCCGAACTATCTTTCCACTCCGACCGACGAACAGGCGCTGCTGGGCGGCGTGCGCCACGCCCGGCGAATCTTCGCCGCACCTGCTCTGGCGCAGCACAGCTCAGGCGAGTTCCGGCCCGGCACCGAACTGCAGGGCGATGCCGACCTGCTGGCCTATGCCCGCCGGGTCGGCACCACGCTCTATCATCCGGTCGGCACCTGCCGCATGGGTGAGGATCCGCGCGCCGTCGTCGACTCGCGCCTGCGGGTCCACGGCATTCAGGGACTGCGCGTCATGGACGCCTCGGTAATGCCGACGCTGACCACCGGCAACACCAATGCCCCCACCATCATGATCGCCGAAAAGGGTGCGGCGATGATCAGGGAAGACGCCGCGGCCTGACTCCAGACCGGACCGGTTTCCGGCACACCTCGTTGCGCCGCCGCGCCCGACCTCATGTAGTTATCGGTGCTCAACTCGAAAATCGGTGAAAGTCCGCGAGCCAGTCCAGTCACACCGCCATGGTCTGACCTGCGGCCCAAAGCCATCGAGCTTCGACCTTGCTGAACACACACAATGCGCGATAGGCGCCAATGAACTCTCGCCCATCGGACACGAACCTATCGTTCACCGTCGTCGTGGCCACGGCAAACGCCGCAAAGGGCCTGACTTCAAGGTCACTGAAACGCTGCTCGCTGAACACGACCCTGCCGGAAGCACAGTAGGTCTCGACATATCCAGCCCGGTCGAACCGCCCGCCACGGGCGTTCACGTAGACGAAGCCGGAGTCGATCAAGGCCGCCAGATCCGCGGCGGCGCGGCGGACCAACGCATCGGCCTTGGCTTCCAAGACGGTGCGGATCTCGTCGGCGACCATCGCCCGCCGCTACGCCCTCGAGCCCCACAGCCGGCGGGTGGCAATGGCGGCGCCTTCGCTGCAGCTCTTGAGCTTGGCCCACACCACGTCCTCCGTGACCATCTCGCCGCCGGCGAAAGTACAGAAACCGCAATCGCTCGAGGCGATGACGCGGCTCCTGTCGCCCACGGCGTCGACCGCCTCACAGATGCGGTTGGCGATGACTTCGGGATGCTCGACGAAGCTGGTGGTCGAGTCGATCACGCCAGGCAGCAGCAAGAAGTCGTCGGGCAGCTTGTTGTTCTTGAGCGCAGCGTACTCGTGCTGGTGGCGCGGGTTGGCGAACTCGATGGAGAGCGCGCCGACCTGGGCCTGGTAGAGTGCCGGCAGAATATGGTGCATCGGGATGTCGTCGACGTGCGGGCCCTCCCAGTTGCCCCAGCAGCAATGAAGCCTGACGCGCTCGCGCGGGATGCCGGCGAGCGCCTCGTTCAGCGCCGCGACATGCATGTCGACGATCTTCAGGAACTCGGGCGTGCTCTTGTCCTGGAACAGGGTGGTCCGTTCCATGGCGAGGTCGGGTGCATCGATCTGCAGAATGAAGTCACGTGCAATCAACTGGTATTCCTTGGCGATCTGACGGGCCAGGGCGAAAACATAGGCCTCGTGGCTGTCGTAGTGCGCGTTGAGCATCGTCGTGGCGATGATGCCGGGCGAAGGCGCCGTCATGAACGTCTCGACAGGTTTCCCCGCCTGTCGGGCGAGTGCGGCCTTGAAAAGCCGGCATTCCTCCTCGGCCGATCGAAGATCGTCATAGACGATTTCGCCGATGGCCCGCGGCGCATTGCGGACCTTGGTGCGCCGGGGTGCGAGGCGGGCCCATTGGGCTGCAAACATCGGGAAGTTCGCGTAGTCGGTCGGCGAGGGCCGCTTCGATTCGCCGCCAAAGCCCTTCATGCGCTGGGCGACATAGGTCTGGAAGCCGACTCGCGGCTGCTCGCCATCGTTCACGATGTCGATCCCGGCTACGCATTGCTGGGCCACGACATGATGCACGGCTTCCTCGCCAAGGCGGGTCAGCCGCGTTTTGTCGATCGCCTCGCCCGCTTCGTCGCGGATCAGCAGGTCGCTGAGCTCCGCACTGCGCGGCAGGCTGCCGACATGGGTGGTGAGAATCCGCTCCTCGCTGCGACGCATGAGTTCCTCCTCGGTGTCGTCAATCGACCTTGGCACCGGCGGCCTTGACCACTTCGGCCCACTTGGCACGGTCGCGCTTCACGGTCTCCTTGAACTGCGCCAGCGTCTCATAACGCGGGGTGTTGCCCAATGCGATCAGCTTGGCGGTGACCTCGGGGTCCTCTACGGCGATCTTGAGCGCCGCGCTCATCTTGGCAGCAATCGCCGGGTCGAGACCCTTGGGCGCCAGAATGCCGAACCAGATGAAGCTCTCGTATCCCGGCAGGCCCTGCTCGGCGATCGTCGGCAGATCCGGCATCGCGCCGACCCGCTTGGCCGTGGTCACGCCGAGCAGCCGCACCTTGCCGGCCTTGGCATGCTGCATCATCGCCTGCAGCAGCGCGAACACGCAGCAGGTCTCGCCTTTCAGCACCGAGTTGGTGGCATCGGGCCCGCCCTTGTAGGGCACGTGCAGCATCTTGAGGCCGGCCTGGGCGTTGAAGGTGGCAAAGGCCAGATGCGTGCCGGTGCCGTTGCCGGTCGAGGCATAGCTGTACTTGTCCGGTGCCGCCTTCACCTTGGCGATGAAGTCCTGCACGTTCGTGGCGTCGATCACGTCGGGATTAATCGCCAGCACGTTGGGCACGTCGACGATGGTGGAGATCGGCGTGAAATCGTTCTCGACGTCGAACGGCAGCTTGGAATAGAGCGCGGCGTTGACACCATGGGTCGCGGCAGTACCCAGCAGGAAGGTGTAGCCGTCGGGCTTGGCGCGCGCCACCGCCTCGGAAGCGACATTGCCGCCGGCGCCGCTCTTGTAGTCGATGACCAGCCTCTGGCCGAGCGTCTTCTCGAGTGACGTCTGCAGCATGCGCGCCACCACATCGACGCCCGACCCTGCCGGGAAGCCCATCAAAATGGTGATCGGCTTGCTGGGCCAGTCCTGGGCCGAGCCCGGAGCCGCAGAGAGGAAAAGCGCGGCCAGCGAAGCGACCGCGCCCGAGAACAGTTTCAGCATGTATGTCTCCTAAGGATCGACGAGTTGGCTACTATGCTGGGGCAACACAGGGGAAAACGCCATGGGCTACATGACCGACGAGCGCCGCATGATCCAGGAAACGGCGCGGGCCTTCGCCCTGAAGGAAGTGTTGCCGGTCGCCAACAGACTTGATCCCGAAAAGGGCGACATACCGCAGGAACTGATCAAGAAACTGGCAGACATGGGCTATTTCGGCATCGTCATCCCCGAGGAGCATGGCGGGCTGGGGCTGGGCGTCTTCGAATACTGCCTGATCACCGAGGAACTGGCGCGGGCCTGGATGAGCGTGGCCTCCATCATCGCCCGCGGCAACGGCCTTAGCGCCGGCCGGGGCATGACCGAAGCCCAGCGCAAGGTCTTCCTGCCGCGCGCCGCCCGCGGCGAATTTTTGGGTGCTGCCGCAATGTCCGAACCCAACGTCGGTTCGGATCTGGGCAGCATCTCCTGCCGCGCCAGAAAAGACGGCAACGACTGGGTGATCAACGGCAACAAGTACTGGTGCACCTTCGCCGATGGCGCCGACTACATCATGCTGGTGGCACGGACCTCGGACTCGCCCGATCCCAAGCGCAAGCACGTCGGGCTCTCCTCCTTCCTGATCGAGAAGCCCAGGGGCCAACTGCCCAAGGGTGTGAAGGGGGCGCCAATTCCCAAGATCGGCTACTTCGGATGGAAGACCTGGGAACTGGCCTTCGACGATTGCCGCCTGCCCGCCTCGGCGCTGATCGGCGAGGAGGGCCGCGCCTTCTATTACATCTCCGCCGGCCTCGAACGCGCCCGCGCCCATACCGCGGCCCGTGCGATTGGCCTTGCACGCGGTGCGCTGGAGGACGCCACCGCCTATGCCCAGGAACGCCGGCAGTTCGGCCAGGCGATCGGCGAGTTCCAGAACACGCGCTTCAGGCTTGCCCGCATGGCGACCGAAATCGAGGCGGCACGCCAGCTGATGTATTTCGTCTGCGACGAGATCGACCAGAAGCGGCGCTGCGACAAGGAAGCCGCGATGGTGAAGTTCTTTGCCTCCGAGATGGCGGAGCGCGTGACGTCGGAGGCGCTGCAGATTTTCGGCGGTGCGGGTTATACGACACTGCATGCCGTCGAGCGCTACTGGCGCGACGCCCGCCTCACCAAGATCTTCGAGGGCACATCGGAGATCCAGCAGCGCATCATCTCCGATCATCTGCTCGGCAAGCCGAAAGCGGCGTGACCATGGACGACGTCGACAGCTTCATCGCGACCGCACCGGGCCTGAAGTTCGCCTTCGCGATCAAGGCGAAGGTCGGCCCTATTCAGGATCTGGGGCAAACCGCGCGCGGCCATCGCCGCATCATCGATATCCTGGGCGGCGAAGTGCATGGCCCCCGCCTTGCTGGCGAAATCCTGCCGGGCGGCGCCGACTGGCAGGTCGTGCGGCCGGACGGCACGATCGAGGTGGTGGCGCGCTACACGATCCGCAGCGACGCCGGCGCCCTGATCTACGTCCAGAACGAAGGGCTGCGTGTGGCGAGCCCCGAGGTCCTCGCCCGCATGACCAAGGGCGAGCTCATGCCACCCGACACCTATCACTTCCGCACCGCCCCGCACTTCGAGACATCGGAACCGTCGCTGAAATGGCTGGAACGCGCGACCTTCGTCGGCGTCGCCGCGCGTGCGCCCGACCGCGTCGCCATCGGCTTCCATGAAGTGCTGTGAACGTGCAGGATCGGCGCCAGGAACCAAGTCCATTTCCGGAAGGATGACCAGCCCATGAAAACCAAGATCACCGAGCTGTTCGGCATCGAGCATCCGATCATCCAGGGCGGTATGCATTTCGTAGGCTTCGCGGAGATGGCCGCGGCGGTCTCCGAGGCCGGCGGCCTCGGCATCATCACGGGACTGACGCAAGGCACGCCGGAGAAGCTCGCCAACGAGATCAGGCGTTGCCACGAAATGACGAAGAAGCCCTTCGGCGTGAACCTCACCTTCCTGCCCTCGGTCACGCCACCCGACTATCCGGGCTACATCCGTGCCATCGTCGAGGGCGGCATCAAGGTCGTCGAGACCGCGGGCAACAATCCGCAGAAGTGGCTGCCGGCGCTGAAGGACGCCGGCATCAAGGTCATTCACAAATGCACCTCGGTGCGCCACTCGCTGAAGGCCGAATCCATCGGCTGCGACGCCGTGAGCGTCGACGGCTTCGAATGCGGTGGCCATCCCGGCGAGGACGACGTGCCGAACTTCATCCTGCTGCCGCGCGCCGCGGAGGAACTCAAGATTCCCTTCGTCGCCTCGGGCGGCATGGCCGATGGCCGCTCGCTGGTCGCCGCCCTGTCGCTGGGCGCCGAAGGCATGAACATGGGCACGCGCTTCATGGCGACGAAAGAGGCGCCGATCCACGACCATGTGAAGCAGGCCCTGGTTGCCGCCAGCGAACTCGATACGCGGCTGGTCATGCGGCCGCTGCGCAACACCGAACGCGTGCTGAAGAACGCCGCCGTCGATCGCCTGCTCGAGAAGGAAAAGGCCCTGGGGTCGAACCTCAAGTTCGAGGACATCCTGCCGGAAGTCGCCGGTGTCTATCCAAAGATCATGAAAGAAGGCGCGATGGATGCCGGCGCCTGGTCGTGCGGCATGGTGGCGGGCCTGATCCACGACGTGCCGACGGTGAAGGAGCTGATTGACCGCATCATGAGCGAGGCCGACGGCATCATCGGCCGGCGCCTCGCAGGATTCGCCAAAGCCTAACGGCGCGTCGACCTCAGTCGCGGAAACTGGGATCCATGCGGTCGAGCTTGCGCAGCAGCGCCGGCCAGTCGAGCAGGCCGAACGCTCGGCGCGTCTTGGGCTGGTACATGGTGTAGGTGTCTTCGACCACCTTCTCCGGCACCCGCACCATCTGCGTGTTGCACGACATGGCGGCGATCTGGGTTTTGCAGGAAAGCTCGAGCCGGTGCATGGCGTTGAACGCCTCCGGAATCGTGGCGCCGGTGGTCAGCAGGCCGTGGCTGCGCAGGATGAGTGCGTTGTTGTCGCCCAGGCTTTTACCCAGCGCCTCGCGCTCGGCGGTGTCGAGCACCACGCCGGTATAGTCGTGATAGCTGATCTTGGCGAAGCGCATCGAGGTCTGGGTGTTGGGCAGCAGCCCGCATTCCAGGGTCGAGACCGCCATGCCGGCGTAGGTGTGGGTATGGATGATGCAGTTGACCTCGGGCTTGGCCATATGGATCGCCGAGTGGATGACGAAACCGGCACGGTTGACGCCGTAGTCGAGGCCGTCGGGAAACTCGGGCTTGGCGAGGACATTGCCCTCGTGATCGATCTTGAGCAGGCTCGAGGCGGTGATCTCCTCGTAGAGCAGCCCATAGGCGTTGATCAGGAAGGCATGAGGCTCACCCGGCACGCGCATCGAGATGTGGTTGGCGATCAGGTCCGACATGCCGTAGTGCGCGATCAGGCGGTAGCAGGCGGCGAGATCGACGCGGGCCTGCCACTCCTCCGGCGACACTTTTGAGCTGAGGTGGGCGACTTTCGCGGGCTTGAGGGCGTGCACGGACATGATGGCGCTCCGGGTGAAAGGCGGTTCCGGACGGTAGACCCGGACCTGCCTGACCGGAAGCCCTATCCGCACGCACGGCAGCCATCTGAATTTCGCATCCGGTGGGGCTCACCCGCACCGGCCGTTACTGGGTCAACGCTTCTTCTTGGCCGTCGCCGCCAGGATTCGCTGGTCGGCCGGCAGCGGATAGGCGGTGGTCGATTTCACGCGCTCCATCGAAAAACGCGAGGTCACGTTCTTGAGCGGCATGGTGTCGATCAGCCGCTTGTAGAACGCGTCGTAGGCCTGCATGTCGGGCACCGCCACGCGCAGCATGTAGTCGATATCGCCGGCCATGCGGTGGAACTCCATGACCTCGGGCATGGCCGTGACGGTCTGCGCGAACTTCGCGAGCCAGGTCGACGAATGATCACCGGTTTCGATCGAGACGAAAACGGTGAGGCCGACGCCGATCGATTCGGGCGAGATCAGTGCCACGCGCTTGAGGATGACCCCGGCCTTCTCGAGGCGCTGGATACGCTTCCAGCACGGGCTTTGCGACAGGCCGACCCGGTGAGCGATCTGCGCCAGCGACAGGCTGGCGTCCTCCTGGAGGAGCGCCACGATCTTCCGGTCTATCCCATCCATTTCCGGCACCCACGGTGAGCAGCAGACCCACTGTCGGACCTGGCGACTGGAATCTCAACCAAAGCTTCCAGCCAACCCTAGGGGCAGCATAGCCGGCCAGGCAATGAAACCGGCCATCGAATTGCCCTGACCGCGCAGGAGAAACTTCTCCGCCGCGGCGGCACAGGAGAAATTTTGCCTCCTCGGCGGTGACGGCGCCGGGCGGTTGAATTACGCTCGGGGCAAACATGGGGCCCGCCACTGGCGCCCGAAAACGCATCCGCGGAGGCAATCGGAATGGCCCCGACCAACCGTCTCATCGAAGCCCGCCGGACGGAAATACGCGCCGAGGCGGAAGCCAAGAAGCAGCGTGCCGCCCGGTCGCCGGCCAAGGCGGGCGACCAGAAGCCACCGGCAGACCAAATGAAAAAGCGCGAGAAGTCCAAGACCTGAAGTGCCGGCCGCGGTAGACCTACGGCTGGGGCAGCATTCCCATTTCCCGGTAGTATGCCTCGACGCCGGGGTGCAGCGCGTCGGGCCGGGGCAGGGCCGCGAGCGTGTTCTTCGCCGTCGTCTCGCCAAGCTGCCGGGGTCGGATGCGGGTGGCCTCGACCTTGTGCAGCGCCGCTGCCAGGCGATAGCCGACGCTGTCGGGAAGACCGGGACGCGCCAGCACGAAGCTCCAGGAACCGACGGTGTCGAGCGGTTCGTACTGACCGCGGTACGCGCCGGCCGGCACGACGAGACGCTTCAGGAAGGCATGCTTGGCGACGATGCGATCGATCTCGCCGGCATCCGGCACGACGAAGCGCGCGCCCTCGGGATGGCTGGCAACGGTCGTGAAGCCCGGCCAGCGAATACCGCCGCCCCACAGCGCGGCCGCCTGACCGTCAAGCACCATCGCCGGACCGTCGGCGGCACGCTCGAGATAAATCGCCTCGAAATCCTTGTCGGCGTCGAGACCTACGCCGTCGACCACGTAACGTCCGAGCACAACGAGCCCCGAGCCCCGCGCGCCCCAGACGACCGGACTGCCCTTGAGGTCGGTGATGCCGTGATAGGGACTGTCGGCCAGCACGACGAACATGCCGGGCGATGCATACATGGCGGTGATGACCTTCAGCAGGCTCGGCGGCCCGCCGACGGCCGCGAAAGTCGCCTGCACTACTTCGCCCTGGACCAGCGCGAGATCGAGCTTGCCCGCCTCGAGCATCGGCACGTTCTCCAGGCTGCCCTTGGTGTTGACCTCCCGGAACCCGAGGGTCGGGTCGGCCACCCTGACGGCGTCGACGAAGGCCGCGCCATAGATCGGAAAGCCACCGCCGATCGTGGCGGTACCGAGTTTGAGGGACGCCGACCGGGCCGAAGCCGCCGCACCCGCCAGGGCAAGCCCCGGTAGTGCCGCAAGCAACGGCCGGCGACCGAAACGAACCATGGGCCATGATGGAGGCAATTCGATCCTCAGGGTTGAAAACGTGACGCTAGGGCCTCACGGCAGGCGCTTCGAATGCCATGCCCCTTGCCCGTTCCATGAGGAACAGTTCGAGCATGACATACTCCATGCTGTCATAGGCGTAGGATTCGGCACGGATTCCAACCAGGCAGTTGCGCAGGCGGCGCTTCAGCGAGCCCAGCGTCTGCCACTCCAGCCGGTAGACCGGGTAGCCGGTGGGATGGGCCTCGGGGATCGTCACGCCGGCCAGCTTCTTGCCGGCATTGTCGTCGTGGCAGGTGGCGCAGGAGAGATTGAGCTGGCCTTGCCGGAGCGCCCAGATCGCTGCGCCCCGATCCAGAAACGGCGCAAGCCGCGGATCGTCCGGCGGCGCGATCGGCTGGCCGCGGGACTGGTGGGCGACAAAGGCCGCCAAAGCCAGCAATTCGCGGCTTTCGGCAGGCAAGGGTGCCGCCTGCTGGTTGGTGGTGCGACAGAGATTGATCCGGCCCTCGAGATCGACCGGCGTGTCGGCACCTTCCGGGATGGCGGGATAGCGTAGCGCCACACCCTTCATCGTCGCGCCCGAAGCGCCGTGGCAGTCGGCGCAGGCCTTGTTGGCGGCACCGGCCGGCCCTGCCCACGCTTCCGCGCCGAGTTGCACGAACAGCATGCCGGGATTGGAGGTTCCGTCGTCCTGCATCCTCTGCAGCGACGGCCCCATGTCCTGATAGCCGGAACGGCGCTTGTCGGTGCCGCCCTGCGCCAGCGCGAGCGACGCGGCAAAAACCGATGCCAGACAGAGTCCGATGCGCAGGCGCATCATTCGACGGTGATCGCGATCGACTCCTCGACCTGAAAGCCTTCGTCGCCGCTCCAGCGCAGGCCGACGGTGCCGCTGTCGGTCGCGACGGCAAAGAAAGACACGAACGGATTGGCGGCGATCGCCGGCGACAGATCGATGCGAAAGATCTCGTCACCATTCCACGTCGCGGTGAAACGCTCGATGATGTTGCGCGCAATGATGCTGCCGTTGGTGCCAGGGCGAAAGCCGGTCTCCATAGGATGCAGGATCAGCGCCTTGATCTCGATGACCTCACCGCGCTTGGCGGTCTTGGGCGCGTTGATGAGGACGTTGGCCATCAGCTCGCCTCCTCGAGACAGGCCGCGAGCGTCACGATGACATCGGCGCCGGCGCTCCAGAACTCGCCGGAGCTGGTCTCGGCGATAGCCACGATCGTCTGCGAGTCGCCGAGCTTGATGCGCGTGCCGACGACGGCGCGGCCGTTGCGCGGCCCGAGCCGGGCACTGAAGACGTTGGGCTGCGGGTTCTTCTCGTTGAAGACGTGGATCGCCTTGATGTGGTCGGCCGCGGTCATCGGGCTCTCGACCGACACGACCAACGGCACGGTGTTGCCGTTCTCGATCAGCGGCGGCAGGTCGAGCGTCACACGGCCGCGGCGGACGGCTGCGGCGCCGACGATCCGCCTGATGGCAGCGGCCATCGACTCAGGCGTCGCCCACGCCGATGCGAAGGGCAGCAGGGTGATGGTCGCGGTGCCAGCAAGGAAACGACGTCGATCCATTCAATCCTTCAATGTTGCGAGATAGGCCACGACATCTTCCACCTGCCCCGCCGACAGGATGGTCTTGCCTTCGAAGTTGCGGGCGACGCGTCGAAGGCCGCCTGCCCGGTAGTAGGGCGGCATGATTGTATCCGGATTGAGCCGCATGGCATCAACGATACGCAGCCGCAGCTGGCCTTCCGACCAGCGCGACCCGGCGCCAGCAAGACTGGGGGCAAGATTGCCCTGAAACCGTTCCTCGGCGATCGGGCCGCTGTGGCAGAGCAGGCAGAGGCCGAGGTTGCGGCTGGCGACGATCGCCCGCCCGCGCGCGGCATCGCCCGGTTGGCCGGTGAGCGACGTCGGAATGGCGTCACCCACGACCTGCTGGGCGCGGGCGGCGGGAACCGCGAGCGCCAAGACAACAAAAGACAGAGCCAGATGCCACATGGCGTCAGCCGAAGGTCTCGCCGGTGATGGTGCGGAACCAACTATCGGCATAGAGCGCCTCCTGGCCACGATAGCCGCCCACGACATCGAGCGGGCTGACGCCACCGGCGCCGGGCACTTCGGCCAGCACGCCCTTGTCGGGTCGATAGACCCCGGCGACGGAAATGCCGTAGTCCGGCGCCACAAGACTGTAGCAGGTGTTGATCAGGATCGGATCGACCGGCGTGCGGCCGGCAAGCAGATCGACGATGGCGGCGGCGCAGACCTTGGCCTGGGCGTTGGCCGCGAACGCCGACTTGGGCATCGCGCCCATGACCGCGGCGTCGCCCAGCACATGAATGCCGGGCCGCAGCGTCGACTCGAAGGCGACCGGCTCGACCGGGCACCAGCCAGTACGGTCCGCGACGCCCGCCAGCGCGGCGATGGCGCCCGCCTTCTGCGGCGGGATGACATTGGCGACGGCCGCCTTGTGACGGGCGAAGTCGGTGACGAATGTGAGAGCCGAGGGATCGACCGAGGTCACGGCGCCGCCCTTGGACAACGGCACCCATTCGATCATGCCGGGATACTCCTGCGTCCAGGCGTTCTGGAACAGGCGCTGCTTGGAGAAGGCGTCCTTGGCGTCAAGCAACAGAAGCTTCGACTTCGGCTTCCAGGTCTTCAGCCAATAGGCGATCAGGCTCGCGCGTTCGTAGGGGCCGGGCGGGCAGCGGTAAGGATTGGCCGGCGCCGACATGACGACCAGGCCGCCGTCGTCCATCGCCTGGAGCTGCCGGCGCAGCAGCACGGTCTGGGCGCCCGCCTTCCAGGCATGCGGCATCTTCTGGGCGGCGGCCTCATCGTATCCCGGCAAGGCCGTCCAGTTGATGTCGATGCCGGGCGACATCACCAGCCGGTCCCAGGAGAGGCGGTTGCCGTCGGCCAGGGTCACGGTCCTGGCCGAGGCATCCACCGCCGTGGCGCTCGTCTGCGCGACCGTCACGCCCGCCCGCCTGACACCGTCGTAGCGGAACTGCTGTTGCGACATCTCACGCACCGCCGCCAGCACGCCATTGCTGTAGGGGCAGGAGGTGTAGACGGCATTGGGCTCGACCAGGGTGACGTCGAGCCTGGGCGCGAGCGCCTTCAGCGTGCGCGCCGCCGTGGCACCGCCGAAGCCGCCGCCGATCACCACGACGCGGCCGGCACCGGTGCCCTGCGCCATGGCGATCGCCGGTGCGAAACTGAGCGCGGCCGCCCCTTTCAGCAACGCGCGCCGTGTCGCCATGTGCTACTCCGGCCGCGCGGCGAACCAGGCCGCGATCGCTGCGGTCTGCCGGTCGTCGAAGCCCTTGGCGATGCGGCCCATCACGCTCGACGGCCAGGCGCCGCTGCGGTAGGCGCCCATCGCCGCGACGATCTCGGCCGCCTTGCGGCCGGCGATGTGCGGGATGACCGAGTCGGCGATCTTCACACTGGCATGGCAGCCGGTGCATGACGACGCGCCCGGCGGCGCGTCGGCCGCCCATGCCGGCGCGCCGGCCTGGGCAAAGACACAGGCCAACACCGGCAGCAGCCAGAGCCGCATCAGACGCCCTTCTTCAACTCATGATGCATCATCGGAAGGTCGCGCACGCGCTTGCCGGTGGCCCGGGCAACCGCGTTCAGCACCGCCGGCGCCGCCACCGCGATGGTGGGCTCGCCGACGCCACCCCAGAAGTCGCCGGTCGGCACCAGCACGGTCTCGACCTTCGGCATCTCGTCCATGCGCAACAGATTGTAGCTGTCGAAGTTGGTCTGCTCGACGGCGCCGTCCTTGACCGTGATCTCACCATAAAGCGCCGCCGACAGGCCGTAGGCGAAGGAGCCCGCGACCTGGCGTTCGATCTGCGCCGGGTTGACCACATGGCCGCAATTGGTGGCGGCGGTGATCTTGTGGATCTTGAGTTGGCCGTCGGGGCTCACCGAGACTTCGGCGACGCCGGCGACGTAGCTGCCGTAACCCATGATCTGCGCGAGGCCGTGGAAGTGGCCGTCCGGCAGCGGCTTGCCGTAACCCGCCTTGTCGGCTGCCGCCTTCAGCACCGCCGCCCACTTGGGCTTGAGCAGCTTGAGGCGGAAGGCCAGCGGATCCTGTCCCGCCGCGGCGGCCAGCTCGTCCATGAAGCTTTCCATGTAGACGGCGTTCTGGTTGGTATTCACGCCCCGCCAGAAGCCCGGCGTGATGTGCGGATTGCGCATGGCGTGGTCGATCAGCAGGTTCGGCACGTCGTAGCCGTAGGCCGCTTCGACGCCGCCGGCCGCGAGGCCCTGGAAGGTGGCGGGATCCATGCCGTTCCGCAGGTTCTGCGGCAGCAGCGCGGCCAGGATCGACTGGCCGGAGATGCGGACCTGCAGCCCAACCAGATTGCCCTCGGCATCGAGACCGCCGGTCAGTCGGGCCATCGTGATCGGATGATACTGGCAGTGCGTCATGTCTTCTTCGCGCGACCAGATCAGCTTGACCGGCGTGCCCAGCATCTCCTTGGCGACCAGCACCGCCTGGCGCACGTAGTCGGACCGGCCACGCCGGCCGAAGCCGCCGCCCAGCATCAGCTTGAAGACGTCGCACTTGGCGACCGGCAGGCCGGAGGCCTCCGACGCCGCGGCAAGTGCTGCCTCGCCGTTCTGCGTGCCGCACCAGACCTCGCACTTGTCGGCAGAGACACGCGCCGTGGCGTTCATCGGTTCCATGGTCGCGTGATGCTGGTAGGGAAAGCTGTAGGTCGCTTCCACCTTCTTGGCGGCGCCGGCGATGGCCGCCCTGGCGTCGCCCACCTTGTTGCCGACGAAGGCTTCGGGAGCGTCCAGCCCCTCCTTGAGCAGAGCCGCGATGGTATCGCTCGAGACCTCACCGAGCTTGCCGATGTCCCAGTCGGTCGGAAGAGCGGCGAGCGCGGTACGGGCATTCCAGTAGGTATCGGCCACCACCACGACGGCGTTGCCGTCGATCGCCACCACCTTCTTCACGCCCGGCATCTTCTCGACCTTGGCGGCATCGAAGCTCTTGAGCGTGCCGCCGATCACCGGACAGGCGCGCACGGTGGCGACCAGCATGCCGGGCATGGTGAAATCGATGCCGTAGACCTGTTTGCCCGTGACCTTGTCGAGCGTGTCGAGCCGCTTCACCGGCTTGCCGGCGATCTTCCAGTCCTTGGGATCCTTGAGCTTCACTTCCTTCGGCGGCTCGAGCTGCGCCGCCGCAGCGGCGACCGCACCGTAGGTGACTGTCTTGCCCGAAGGTTTGTGGGTGATGACGCTGCTGGCGGCACTGCATTCGGCCGCCGACACCTTCCACTCCGCCGCCGCCGCCGCGATCAGCATCTCGCGCGCCATGGCGCCGCCTTCGCGGACATACTGGTTGCTCTCGCGGATGCCACGGCTGCCGCCGGTCGAGAAGTTCTTCCATACGCGGCCGCGTCTGAGGTTCTCGCCGGGCGTCGGATATTCGGTCGTGACCTTCTTCCAGTCGCACTCGAGTTCCTCGGCCACCAGCTGGGCG
>ERZ890510.105-NODE-105-length-69279-cov-9.570120_pt1 | contig 69279 bp, 66 predicted proteins | sample MGYA00521265_ERZ890510 | MGnify/ENA primary metagenome ERZ890510 (study PRJEB32303, sample SAMEA104408624) | aquatic metagenome | biome: Brackish water; feature: Chemocline; material: water | place: Baltic Sea | collected 2014-10-26T21:54:00 | depth 110 m ... | reverse complement strand
CGACCAGTCCCGCATCCGAACACCCGGCCCGGTCTCGTTTCAGGGGGTCACGCCATGAGGCCTGACGTGGAAGTGACCGTTGATGGATGGACTCGCGCCGCAGATGTCGACGCATCAATTCAGTCGCGCGGGATAGTCGGTCGCGAGTCGCGGCGAGCGACGACCGCAGGGACGACCATGAGAACGGCGTAGCCAACGCGCGTCATTGCCAGGCACTCCACGCGGGCAGCGCAGTCAGGGTACTCGTCGCCACTTGGCCGGCAGCGCCTCGGTCGAGTCCTTGCGGTGATGCGTAGATCGGCGGCGAATGTCGAGGGGAGGTAGTAGGACGTCCCCGCACGGACCGGTCGCCCCTAGCGTCGGCCCGCAGGTACCAAACGCACAACGTTGGTCGGCCTACCGGCCCGATCCTCGATCGCCACATAGATGTATCCATCGGGGCCCGTTCGTACGTCGCGCACGCGGCCGATCCCCTGGAGTAGCGTCTCCTCGCTGGCGACGGACTGTCCGTCCAAGGTGAGCCGCGCGAGCTGCTCCCCGGCCATGCCACCTGCGAAGAGGTTGCCCCGCCACGCGGGGAACTTGTCGCCGGTGTAGATCATGAGCCCCGACAGCGCGATCGACGGCACCCACACCTGCTCCGAGTTGGTCATGCCTTCGCGACGTGTTCCCTCGTGGATAGTACTCCCACTTCCGTAGTTCACGCCGAATCCGATGACAGGCCAACCATAGTTGTTGCCGGGCTCAATGAGATTCAGCTCGTCCCCGCCTTGGGGTCCGTGTTCGGTGGACCAGAGATCACCGGTCTCGTGGTTGATCACGAAGCCCTGCGGGTTCCGATGACCGTAGCTGTAGATGTCGCCCAGAGCACCCGGCGTACCGATCATCGGGTTGTCCGCCGGAATCGTGCCGTCGTCGTTGATGCGGACGATCACGCCATGATGGTTCGACGGATCCTGCGCGGGGTGTTTCTCTAGATCACCGGTGGACGGGACCTGCCTGTCCCCGGCGGTGATGAAGAGATGACCCTCCCCATCGAAGGCCATGCGTCCGCCGTAGTGGCCGTTGCCCGTCGACTGAGCAACCCAGATCTGCTCGATGTTCGTGAACTCGTCGTTCTGGAAGACGCCTCTAACAACACCCGTGCTGGCGCCCTCGCCGTCGTCCTTCGGTCGCGAGTAGGAGAGGTAGATCAGGTTGTTATTCGCGAAGTCAGGATGCGGCAGGACGTCGAACAGACCGCCTTGGCCACGAGCGAGCACTTCCGGCACCCCAGAGACCGCCTCGGGAAGCAGCACACCGTCCCGCACGATCCTGAGCCTGCCCGGCCGCTCGGTGATGAGCATGTCTCCGTTGGGGAGCCACGCCATCGACCAAGGATTCACCAGACCCTCGGCGACCGTCACGACCTCGAAGTCGTGGAGCGTAGAACGCTGTACCTGGGCGGCTAGGGGTGTGGTGCCGCCAAGGAGTGCGGCGAGGGCAAATAGTGCCAGTGGAGTCTTTTGGGGCATGCGGTTTCCTCGGGACTTACGGATGAGGCGATGAGGCCTTGAAGGGGACGATAATAGTGGGTGTCGAACGGGTTACCGATAGTGGGGCCTGCGCACCGCCCGACTCCACCACAGTCAGCGAATCTCGACGTAGCGGCGCATGCGCGCGACTTCATTGTCGTCCACGTATTTGCTCATCTCCCGTGCGAACTGCGCCATTGAGGTGTAGGGGCGGTATTCCTTGAACTCTCGCAGCATACGCGCACCGATACCGGGCAGACTGAGGATGGCCTCGTCGGTCGCGGTGTTCAGGTCGATGCGCACGTAGACGTAGGACTCGAGTCGGGCGAGCTCAGCGTCGTCGACGTACTTGTCGATCTCACGGTGAAACTGCGCGAGCGCCTCGTAGGGGGCATACTCCCTGAATTCACGCAGCATACGGGCGCCGATGCTAGGAATGAGGAGGATCTCCTCGTCGGTGACGTCGTTGAGGTCGATGGGAAGCCACATTTTGGCATAAACCGTCGCAGCCGCGTCTGCTGCGACGTGCTGGGAAACGACCGTGTGCAGGGCCGACATGCGTAGGAACGGGCGCGCACTCATGATGGCCTGGACGGCTTCCGTGCTGAGTCCGGGTACCGCGCCGATCTCTTCGGCGCTTGCGAGGTTTGGGTTCACTAAGCCTTGATTGGCGCCGGCTTGTGCCGCGCCCGACCCAGCGAACACGAGAGCAGCCGCAGCTACACCGAGCACCGAACGAATGGTGCTATTCATACTTCGTCTCCTGACGTTCGCGAAACCTCTATCTCAGCCGGTCCAGCACTGAGTGCCGGATGCCGGAAACACACCAATAAACCAAGAAGCCCGAGTTGGGCCATCGCACCCGGAGCGAGGGCGGGCATCGCCCCGCTCAGGGACTCCATCACGAGCTCCATCCCTTCCATAGCCGGGTGAAGTTCCAACTCGAACTCGACATTTGATCGCAGATGGAAATAGACCCCAAGGCCTCCCGCGACAATGTTGCCCACCATCAGAGCTTGGAGCGCTCTGACGGATGTGCGGTTCGGCCGAATCGCCACCCCGAGTCCGACTGCTAGTCCAACCCCGAGCAGTGCAGTTGGGATCCACTGCGGTTTGTCCTCGAAGTGCCCAAGAAAGTAGAGCTCGAGCATAATGCCCGCGGTACTAAAGATCAGCAGGAACATGCTGAGCCGTCGCCATGGTTGGATCAACGTGCCCCCGCGTTTGCGCCCGCAAAGAGAAGTGAGGATTTGGAGTTGGACGAGCTAGATGCGTAAGGTAATTCCACCATTAGACCCGTCCCGGCATCACTTTGCTAGATCTGCGGGAGAAGTCGTGAACTTCAGTCCCTTCGATATCGTCACTTCCGTGCTCTTTATTGGCGGTGTGATTGGGGTGTCACTGTGGGCATGAGGCGGACAGAGCAGGGACGAGAACTATTTTCTTGCCGGCAGGAACCTGTCGTAGTGACTGATCGGCTTCTCGTTGATCGCATCAAAAATCTCCACCGAACACTTCGTGGGGTGACGGGCCGGGGTGATGACCGGGGTATTACCATCGCCAGCGATCAGTGGATGGCGGCCGTAGCCCACGTTCGTCCGCGGCCATCTAACATCTCCGATCAGCGAAGTGTCTAGTTAGGACACGCCACCCATGACCTATAGCCCCCCAGGGGTTCGGAAGTCCGTGGCTCAACCCGGGATTCCCGATGCCGTTGAATGATCAGGCCCGACGTTACCTGCCGGGGGGGCTCCTCGTCATCCTCGTCGGGCTGGTGCTGTTCTTCGCGGGGCGGATCTCTGCGCGTCCAAGTGCCGGCGCCCCTGCGGACGCTCAGGAGCAGGGTCGCTATCGAGGAGCGGTATTCACTAGCCCCTTTCTCGACGGCCCAGGAGCCGAGAACAGCGACGCCGCACTTTTCAAGGTGCGGTCACGAATCGACGAGTACATCCACGATGAGCAGGCGAAGGATCCCTCGCTGGCTGTGTCGGTCTACGTCCGCGATTTGAACCGAGGCTCGTGGATCGGCATCCACGACAGGGAACGCTACCTGCCATCGAGTCTTACGAAGGTCGCCATCCTCGTCCACACGCTGGCGAGGGAAGAGGACGCGCCCGGAGTGCTTGATGCTCAGGTGGTCTTCCCTGGGCGCGAGGCCATGCCAGGCGACGATAGCATGGGGGACGCGCCCGATTCGCTTCGTCTTCAGGCGGGCCAACTGTACTCCCGTCGGGATCTCCTTCGCCGGATGATCGCATACTCTGACAATCACGCTTCGCAGCTGCTCATGCAGGGAGTCGCCGACGCGAGTATTGCGGACCTCCTCTACGAGCTCGGCGCTGAGCAGCTGACCGAGGGTGGCCAGTACTTCTTTGACGCCCGTACGACTGCGAGCCTGCTTCGCGCCCTCTATCACGGCTCGCTTCTCAGCCGCAAGCACTCCGAATTCGCGCTGAATTTGTTGACGAAGAGTTTCTATCAGCAGGGGCTTCGACGCCTCCTTCCGGAGGCCGTAGTCGTCGCTTCGAAGTTCGGTTTTCACGCGTCTCTGGCCCCTGATGGGACGCCGCACCACGAACTACACGAGTGCGGCATCGTCTACCGGTCCCCGGACCCGTATGTAATCTGTGTCATGACGAGAACATACAGAGGCTCACCCGACGGCTTGGATCGCATGGTCGGCGACATTTCGCAGTTCGTCTGGGCCCCGTAGCACTGCGCCGGCCGCCTCCGATTCAAAGATCTGCACCGCGGTGGTGATCTGGGAGAGGATCCAGTTAAGGTCGAGTGATAGCTGAGCGTCCCTCTGTGGTGTTGCAACGATCCCACACGATATCAGATGCAATCGATCCCTCGGGCCTTCCCGAGCCCGTCAGCGGCGCTTAACGTCGCCGCAACAGAACGAATCAACGCACGCTCCTGGAAAACAGTCCTATGAAGCTTCGCAACGCGCTCCTCGTCCTGGCCGTCTTCGCCGTACCAACTGTCGTTTCAGCTCAAAGTCGTTTTCCCGGAATGCCGGGCTACGAACGTTTCACGGAGATGGCTCCGCGGCTTGCTGAACTTGGGAGAGGGCTTTCGAGCAATGTGAGTTGGAGCGAGGACTCCAGAAGCGTGGTGTTCGAGCGGAACGGGGCACGTCTCAGCTACGACCTAGCTTCCCGTCAGATATCCGCGGCGACAGGGGCGGCTCAGGGACGCGGAAGGGGCCGTGGCGCTGGCCCCGCGCGTGGACGTCAGGCGGAAGAGGCCGCGTCACCGGATGGCGTGCATAAGGCGATCTACCGGGACCGGAACATCTTCGTCAGTCGCATGGACGGGTCAGCGGAAGCGCAGGTCACCACAGACGGAAGCGAGGCCGACCGTATCAAGTACGGGACGGCCAGCTGGGTCTACGGAGAGGAACTCGAACAGGTGACCGCGATGTGGTGGTCGCCGGATGGGAGCAAACTCGCGTTCTATCGATTCGATGAAACCCCTGTCCAAGACTTCTTCCTCCAGATGACGCAGACGGAGATTCAGAGCTCTTTGGACATCGAGGCGTACCCCAAGGCGGGGACCGACAACCCGCTGGTCGACCTCTTTATATACGATGTCGCGAGCGGGGAGCAGACCCACATCGACGCGCGGAGCGGACTGCCGTTAACCGACGACGTGGTCGGCCACTATGTCTATGCCGTCGAGTGGTCACCTGATGGATCAGAGATCACGTTCAACCGAACGAACCGGCGCCAGAACGTGATGGAGTTCACGGCGTGCAGCCCCGAGACCGGAAGTTGCCGCGTGGTGATTCGGGAGGAGTGGTCGGCTAGTTGGACGAACAACCGCCCTTCCAAGCAGTTCCTTGACGACGGCCAACGCTTCATTTGGTCATCCGAGCGTAACGGTTGGAAAAACTTCTACCTGTACGACATGTCCGGCGAATTGCTCAACGCGATCACGCAGCACGACTCGTTCGAGGCTCAGAACGTCGTGCGGGTTGATGAGACCAAGGGTGAGCTCTTCTATATGGCCCGTAGCGGCGACAACTACATGAAGATGCAACTGCACCGAGTGGGCCTCGACGGACGCAATGATGAGCGATTGACTGACCCAGCGTTCAACCACCGGGTTGCCGTGGCCCCGAGCGGTGTGCACTTCGTGGACGTTTCGCAAACGCACGATTCCGCGCCAGAGACGGTGCTGCGTGCGGTGGACGGCCGAATCGTGGCGACGCTCGCCGCGCGCAATGGGGCCCCCTTCGACGCGTTGGGGCTCGAGCCGGTCGAGATGTTCACGTTCCACGCGGCCGATGGTGTGACCGAACTGCACGGCATGCTGCACAAGCCGTCGAACTTCGATCCCAATCGCCGTTATCCGATGCTCGTGTCTGTCTATGCGGGACCGGCCACGAACGGAGCGAACGAAAATTTCACGGTTCCTAATCGATATACCGAGGCCGGTTTCCTGTACCTGACCCTCGACGCACGTAGTGCCGGCGGTAAGGGAAAGCGTGCGCTCGACCCCCTCTATGAGAACATGGGGATCGTCGAAATCGATGACCTGGCAGCCGGCGTGCGCGCGTTGTGGGCTCGGTCGTACGTGGATCGCACACGGGTGGGCATCTTCGGCACCTCGTACGGCGGATATTCTTCGGCTATGGCCATTCTTCGTTATCCCGACGTCTTCCAGGCCGCTTCAGCATCCTCTTCTGTGACTGATTGGCGTCACTACGACACGATCTACACCGAGCGGTACATGTACACGCCGCAGGCCAACGCCGCAGGTTATGACGCGGGTGCAGCGATGACCTACGCGGCGAATCTGGAAGGTGATCTGTTGCTCTACTACGGGACCGCGGACAACAACGTACATCCGAACAACACCATGCAGTTGATTGCGGCACTCCAGGCTGCCGGGAAGACCTTCGAGGTTCAGGTAGGTCCGGACCGCGGCCACACGTCGGTAAATGCGGACAGAATGATGGAGTTCTTCATCCAACACTTGGTCATCGAAGCGAGCCCTGTCGTTTTCTAGCACAGGGAGGGTAGCGGTGGAGCCAGCCTCGGAGACGCCGACTTCTCCTGACGACACTTTGGGTGATACGATGGTGTGGGAAATGACTGACGGCGGATAAATGAGGAAGTGGCGATGAAAGATTGGAGAACGGTGATCTCGGCTCGACGTGCGGTGAAGGCGACACTTGCAGTATTCGTCTTGGTATGCCTGCCGTCCTGCAACATTCTGGAGGCGGAAGTTGCCGACTTCGGATTCGTGAAGTTGACCGTGATCGAGGTTGGCGATTGTTGGGTGATTGAGACCTCCGATGAGACGTATCTCCCTACGCTGCTCCCATCGAACCTTCGAGTCGAAGGCTTGCGGGTTCAGTTCGAGGCGTCGAATCGCCTCGACCTCTCCAATCCGTGTCCGGGCACGATCATCGAGTTGATTTGGATTGAAGCCTCTCCGGAATGAACGGGTATACCTCCATGTTGCGTTCGGACGACCGGCGCTGAGCAGGCTCTCGCACCGAGGCGCGGGGTAGTACCCACGATGCCCTCACGGTCCCCCTCCGGCGATGTAGTCGTTGCCGAGTTCAATTACCGCCATGAAGCGGAGTTCGCTGCCGGGTTCTTGGATGATGCGGGGATTCCCTACCGGCTGCAGACGGATGACGCTGGAGGCGTAGACATAGGGGTCGGCATGGGCCGGCCTGCGCGCCTCTGGGTGCGCGGTGAGGATGCGGATGAGGCTCGGGATTTGTTGGAGGTCACGCCGAACGCCGCAGTGGCCTCGGTTCCCGATGACCAGCGGGAAGATGACGAGGCTCCGCCCACCGGACTGTTCATGCCTCGTAGCGATACGGCAGTCGAGCCACGAACCGTGGCGCGGGGGGAAAGGAGAATAGGCAGGCCTTCACTGGGTGCCTCTAAACTTTGTGGTGCAGAGCGTGCGGTCGCCCTGACTCTTGGGGCCCTCCTGGTTGCGCTTGGGCAGGGTGTTGTCGGAGGGGTGCCTCAGGGCCAGCTAGGAGAGGTGTGGGCAGCTCTTGTTGGACTGTTCGGGGCCGCGTTTGTTCTCAGCGGACTCGTGGGTCGGTCCTGGGGGCCACTGCGATCGCTGTTGCGAACGCTCTCCGGTGTCGCCCCCTAGTGCACCCGAACAGAAGTACGGCCGCGCTCAAGCGGCGCTGCATCTCGCCGCGGGTGCATTCATGGGCCTAGGGATACTCGTGCTTGATCGTACCTTACTGTGGTCGGTTTTTGACGGGAGAAGTCCAGCGACGCAGGGCTTCCTAAATGGATATGGCCCCACTAGGCCGTACTGACACCATGAGAGCTGTCTCCTTCAACGTCACGATCCCGAGCTTCTTGATCGGGAAAGGCCTCGGCAAGGTCACTGAGTCGGCCATTTTTGGTGGAATGAGTGGCGTGAGCTTCGGCGATGTCGCTGAGCCAGCCCTGCCCGCCGAAGATTGGGTGCGCCTCGAGATCGTGCTGGCCGGAATCTGTGGCACCGACATCGGGACGCTGACGTACAAGGCGAGCCCCGCCATGGAGCCGTTCGGGTCATTTCCTGCGGTGCTCGGGCATGAGATTCTCGCCCGCGTGGTCGAGGTGGGGCCGGCGGTTACCCGCGTCACTCCGGGGCAACGCGTGGTGGTTGATCCCATGATCTCGTGCACCATGCGAGGCCATTCCGGAAGCGCGCAGTGCCGTTCTTGCTCGGATGGGCGGCACTGTACTTGTGAACAGATGGGTGAAGAGGGTCTGCTTAAGGTGGACGGGGTGCCGATGAAGCGTGGTGCCACGATCGGCTACCACGCATCACTGCCGGGTGGATGGGCGGAGCGCATGATCGCCCACGAGAGCCAGCTCTTCGTGGTGGACGAGGCCATGTCCGACAGGACGGCGGCACTCATTGAACCGATCGCGGTAGGGATGCACGCGGTGTTGAATTCACGTCCGTTCGGTGACGGTCCCATCCTCGTCATTGGAAGCGGACCGATCGCACTCGGCACGATTTGGTCTCTTCGAGCCGTAGGGTACGAGGGGCGCCTCGTCGCTCAGATCAAGAGGGGAAACGAAGCTGAGATCGCCCGAAGTTTGGGCGCCTCGGAGGTCGTGTCTCCGGGCGACGAAGCGCGTCAGGCCTTGGTGGACACAGGGGCTCAAGCGTATATGCCGATCGTGGGGGACGAGGTGTATGCGGGGGGCGGCTTCCAACTGATTTTCGACTGCGTCGGAAGCGGTCAGACTATCAAGCAGGCGCTGCGATATGCTGCCCCGCGGGCCCGTATTGTGATGCTGGGCTGCGCAGCCGAAATCCCCAAGCTCGACCTCACCTTTGTGTGGGCGCGCGAGCTCGATGTGAAGGGTTATGTGGGGTACGGATTGGAGGAGTGGCGCGGAGAACGTCAGCACACATTCCAGATCACACATGACCTGCTCGTTAAGACAGGGGCCCCGGTGGACGCGATGGTTACGCACGTATTTCCGCTGGGTCAGTATCGGAACGCCCTGTCCACCGCAGCGAACCGGCGTAAGACGGGCTCCATCAAAGTCCTACTCGATCCGACGGTAGGGTGACGACGCACCGGGTCGTCGTTGTCGGTGGCGGCGTCATCGGCGTCTCGTGCGCCTATGCGCTCGCGCGGCAGGGCGCAGACGTCCAGCTATTGGAAAGGGACGTCCTGGGAGCGGGGGCGTCGCGAGGGAACGCGGGTACCGTTTCGGCCGGACATCCGCCCCTCAATCGCCCGGGTCGAATTCGCCAGGCGATCACTCAGATGATGGATCCGACCAGTCCTCTCTACCTGCGACCGCGGTGGGATCCGGAGCTGTGGCGCTGGATGTGGAACTTCGCTCGCTATTGCACGGATCAACATGTGGAGGCGTGCATGCGGGTGATGGCACCGCTCGGGATGGATGCGCTCGCCGGCTTCGACAAGCTCATCGACGAAGAACAGATCGAGTGTGGGTACCGGCGCGAGGGTTACTTCGAAGTTTGCGCCACGGATAAGGGCCTCAAGCAGGCGGCGCACGAATCTTCGATCATCGCTAGGCACGGGTACCATCCTGAGATCGTGGACGGTGAGGAACTCCGCAAGCGGGAGCCTGCCTTCGGACCGGATGTTTGGGGAGGCGTCTATTATCCCGAAGCCCGGACGCTCGATCCGTTTCAATTTCTCCTCGCCTTCGCCGAGCGGGCGACCCGTTTGGGCGTGACCATTCGCGAGGGCGTCGGCGTCAGGGAGGTCACCACCGACAGCGGTCGGGTGACTGGAGTTCGCACCTCCGAGGGGGAGGTCGTCGGCGCGGATGCTGTGGTGCTCGCCACCGGCCCGTTCAGCCTTGAGCTGTCACGCCGGGCCGGGTCTGCGCTCCCGGTTCAGCCTGGAAAGGGGTACCACCGGGATATCGCGATTGGGGCGGGCGGTGCTCCGCCGCTCAACGTCGCCTGCGTGCTGAGCGAGACTTCTGTGTTTTGTACGCCGATGAACGGTTTCGTACGTTTCGCCGGCACCATGGAATTCTCTGGAAACAACGCCGTCCTGAGGCGTCCGCGACTTGAGCAACTTACGAAAGCCGGACGGACGTGCTTCCCCCAGCTCGGCCACGATGCGCCGCTTTCGGAGTGGTGCGGGTTGCGCCCCATGGCCGCCGATGGGATGCCAATTATTGGTGCGCTTGCGGGGGTTGAAGGGCTGAGCGTCGCCACGGGCCACGGCATGCTCGGGCTCACGCTAGGGACGGTGACCGGCGACATGATTGCTAACTTGGTCACTGGAGACGATGACGCGCGCCTTCCGGCGTTCTCCCCCACTCGTTTTCGCTAGCGCTACCGCCGGATACGCCGCCCCGGGCGTGGGGTCTGCTGAGCGCGCTAGAAGTAGACCGCTGTCAGCACTTTCAAGCCCCACACTGCGGAACCCGTCTGTGGGCGCCACATATCCAGATTTGCGGAGAGGCGGTTGCGACCGCCGAAGTGCAGCATCAGGCCGGGGGTTAGAAGCCAACCGCCGTCCCGCGCCGTCGCCCGGTCTGGGTCACCCCAACTCACGCGTCCCACGGGTTCGACGGCTACGACCTTGCCTGGGTCGGCCAGAGGCACACGATACGTGACGATCCCCTGGTAGGTGAGGAAGAGGGGACTAGAGCCGGTGTCGTCCAACGCCCGCCAGTTCTCGCCGGTCATGATACCGGCCTGCAGGTGGAGTCCCTCAGCGAAGTCACCCCATTCCACGTCGAACGCGGCGGCCGGTGCGCGGTCCGTCAGGCCCGTCACCTCGTTTATGTAGTCGTGTGAGCCGTAGTTGCCGCCGATGCGTAGGCGGTCAACGGGTGACCACTCAAGCCGCCCAGCGAACGACTTGGCATTATTCGTCTCGCGTGCGTTCGCCCCGGACCCGTTGGTGAACGTGGCGAGGTACGTGATTTCGCCTGCCGCGAGCACACCCGTGGCGAGGATGCCGACGTCCAGCGATGACTGCGCGAGTCGCTCTGAGAACCGAGAGTAGGAACACACGCCGCCGATTCCGGCACAGTCTGTGACTCCGGCGATCGAGCCGTCGCGTTCGATGGCCAGGATCTCACTAGAACTCGTGAGCTCAAATAGGTCGAAGGCCCGCTTTAACTGTCCGATGGACACGAAGAGTGCGGGATCCAGCTCGAAGCGCACAAACGCATAACGACCAGAAACCTCGCCCTTGGCCATGTCCACCTGGACGGCGGCGTCGATCCAGTCGTTGAGCCTGGCCGCCGCCCAAATGCGAGCTCGCCGCAGCAGGAACTCACTCTGCGGTACGCTGTCTACGGACGTGGTCGCCAACTGCATGTGTACGCGACCACCGAGTTCGGTACGCTCAACCGGTTGGCGCGGCTCGACCGCCTGCCCCACGAGGGGCTGGCCTGGAACGACGAGGCCCGCGCCCAGGCAGAGCGCGCAAAGCAAGAGTCGGGTGGTCACCGAATGTCAACCACGAGTCGCAGCGGGGATCGCATTTCGAGAACGCGCACATCTGTGCCGTCCGCGAGTCCTGCGATCCATGTGACTGCGTCGTCTTCCGCGCAGGTGACCCCGGCCTCATGGATTCTCGGTAGCTCAAACAGGTCCGTGTCGGTCGCGACCGCAGTACGGCCGTCTGCACGGGTACGGGCAGGCGCGAAGCGCAGAACCAAGAAGCGTCGACCTTCCACTGCCGGCGCGTGCTCCACGACCGTCGAATCTCCCCCTTCGACCTCGCCGCAGGTGATTGCCGTTTCTGGCTCGACGATCTCGATGTCATAGCCGGGAAACGCGGCCTCGGAACTGAACGTAAAGACCGCGCGGTCGAACGCTTCATGGCTCGAAACCACGACGCTCTGGACCAAGGAGCGGGCCGCTTGCGGCGTCGCGCTGCGGTTCACCGTGTTTCGCGTCCAGGGCAGTTCGACGGACACGTCTACGGGCTCCAGCCCTTCCATGTCCGCCTCTGTCAGCGGTGTCCTCTCAAGGGGTTTGATTGTCGTGTCTGGGGTCTGTGCAGCTCCAGATGCAGATGCCACCTGCTCCCCAGGGCTGCAGGCGGCTAGAGCGACAACAAACAGCGTAAGTAATCGGTTCATATTCATGAGTGGTTTTGCGGGAAAGACGTTGTACACAGGAGCGCGTCGCACACCGAAGGCTGATGTCGCGTTCGCGTCTGGAGCGGTGCGATAACGATCCGGAGAATCAGTAGGATTCAGAGGCGCCCGACAAGATTCTCTAAAGGTCAAGCGGAATGACTTCCGGCCGCACCTTGCTGTTCGCGGTTATTCCATCCACGCCTACCCCTTCGAGTTTGAGTAGGGCGACTTTTGCCTGGAGCCCTCCCCCGAAACCTGTGAGGCGAAGGTCCGAGGCGACCACTCGATGGCATGGAACGATGATCGGAATCGGGTTGGCGCCGACTGCCTGGCCTACCGCGCGCGCCATATCAGGCCTCCCTACATCACGAGCCACTTGCCCATAGGACGTGACGTGCCCGTAGTCGATCTCGATCAGCCGCGCGTATATGTCGTCTTGGAAAGGGGTCGTCACCCCGGCGAAGTCGAGCGGAAGGTCGAAGGTTTGTCGCTTTCGGTCGAAGTATTCCTCAAGTTGCCGAACGGCCTCGGCCAGCTTTTCAGGCCATTCCTCGAGCGGGTCGGTATGGTCGTCTTTGGGAAGCGGACCAAATTCGAGATGACGTACTCCGGTGCGTGAGACCCACACGGTGATGGGGCCTGCCCGCGTATCGGGCAGATGAGCCGAGTGAACTTCTCGCGGACTCAGGCGGACCCCTCCGAGGCGTGCTTCTTCAACGCTTCCTGCAGGGCGTCAAAGCCGATCAGGGCGCACTTAATGCGCACCGGAAATTTGCTCACTCCCTGCAACGCTCTGAGGTCTCCCAGCGTTCTGTCCTTGGCGGCCTCAGGGTCGCCGTGCATGAGCTCGGTGAACCTATGGGCCAGCCCAAGGGCGTCGTCGATGGAGGCCCCTTGCAACTTGGTGGTCATCATGCTGATCGCAGCTTGTGAGATCGAGCAGCCCTGGCCGATGAATTTCGCTTCGGCGATATGGTCGTCCTCGATTCGCAACTGCAAGCGAATTTCGTCCCCACAGACCGGGTTGGCCATGTGGATTTCGACGGTCTTCTCTTCCAGCTCGGCCTTGTTCCGCGGGTTGCGGTAGTGCTCGAGAATCAGCTGCTGGTAGAGCGAAGAAAGTTGCGGAGTTTCCATGTACCTATCGGTTCAGGCGTAAGTCCAATGTATCGCGTGTCGGAGTCAGATTCCAAGTCAGCGTATTTCGGGCGATCGGCCCGAGGCCAGACTCACCCGAAGATCTGCCTCACCTGGCCCAACCCTGCCACCAGCCGATCGACGTCATCCTTTGTGCTGTAGAGATAAAAAGAGGCGCGCGCGGTCGCCGCTACACCAAAATGCTTCATCACTAACTGCGCGCAGTGATGCCCCGCACGCACCGCGATGCCGTCGCTGTCGAGGATCGTCGAGATATCGTGGGGATGCGCGTCGCCGAGTGTGAACGACAGCACCGCCGAGCGCTCGTCGAGGGAGTCGGGTCCGTAGATCGTGATGCCTTCGACGGCTCCGACCTGCTGCATCGCATACTCCATCAGCGAGCGCTCGTGTTCAGCGATCGCGTCCATGCCGATGTCGGATAGGAAGTCGACGGCGGCGCCCATGCCGATCGCGCCTGCAATATTAGGCGTGCCCGCTTCGAACTTATGCGGCACCTCGGCCCAACTGCTTGCGTCGCGACCCACGATGTGGATCATCTCGCCGCCGCCCTGGTAGGGCGACATCGACTCGAGGAGTTCTTTGCGTGCCCATAGGACGCCGATGCCTGTCGGCCCGCACATCTTATGGCCGCTGAAAGCGTAGCAGTCCACGCCAAGGTCCTGCACGTCCACCTTTGTGTGAACCGCACCTTGGGCGCCATCGACTACGACCAGAGCTCCGACCTTCTTCGCGGCGGCGGTGATCTCCTTGATGGGGTTGATCGTGCCCAGCGCGTTCGAAACGTGACCCAGGGCCACGATCTTGGTCCGGGCGGTCAGCAGGGAAGGGAGGTCGTCGAGAACCAGTCGCCCGTGGTCGTCCAACTCGATGTACTTGAGCGTGGCGCCGGTCCGCATGGCGAGGAGCTGCCATGGCACGATGTTCGAGTGGTGCTCCATCACCGAAATGAGGATCTCGTCGTCTTTGCCGACGTTGTCGAGCCCCCACGCCATGGATACGAGGTTGATGGCTTCCGTGGTACCCCGCGTCCAAATGATCTCGGCAGGCTCGGCGGCGTTGATCCATCGGGCCACCTTCCCTCGCGCTTCCTCGTAGGCGATCGTCGCGCGGCGTGACAGTTCGTGAATGCCTCGATGGACGTTCGCGTTGTCGTGCGCGTAGTACGACTCGATCGCGGCGATTACCGCCTTGGGTTTCTGAGATGTGGCTGCGCTGTCGAGATAGACGAGCGGCTTGCCATTGATCGTCTGGTGTAGCGCGGGAAAGTCTCGGCGGATCAAAGCCGGGTCGAAAGCGGCCATGGGTGTTCCTTAGTCCCTGTGGAGCCTACTCCACGTCGATGAAAATCTCGCCTTCCCGGATCTCAACCGGGAAAGACTTCACCGGTCGCACAGCAGGAAGCGCCTTGTTGCGCCCAGAAGCGCATTCGAAGCGGGCTCCGTGATACAAACACACCACGTCCCCCCCATCCAGCTCGCCGTCCGACAAAGGGTATGTCTCGTGTGAACACTCGTCCCGCAGAGCGTAGACGTCCCCATCCGGATTCGCCAACACAACCGGAATCGAACCCGCCATGATGCCCAGGAGCTTCCCCTCAGGCACGTCAGCCAAGCCAGCCACTCGAACCCAGTTAGCCATCAAGACCCTCGCAGAAGATGTTCACGACGCATTACTTATAAGCCCCGACGAAGCCAAGCCAGCCAAGACGAAGTCGTGTTCCAATGCAGTCGTGTCCGCTCCACCGTGTGTAGCTGTACACCTGTAGCTGTACACCCTACCCGTCGCGGAGGAACGCGTCCCACGCAGAGGATATCGGCATGTGGATCCGGTCGGCCGCACGCCGTTAAGCGCAGCCACAACCCCGGCAACAAAACCACAAAGCTCACGGCGAAGCGATCCTCGAAGAGGGACGCGTTCCTCCGCGACCCCTATGATTGAGCCAATTTCGCCTCAATCACCCGAGAAACTTTCTCTGCGACCCCGCCCAAGGGCAACTTCCCCAACACCTCGCCCAGAAAACCAAGAACAACCAGTCGTTCAGCCTGCACCCGGTTCAACCCGCGGCTCATGAGGTAGAACTTCGCCTCGTCGTCGAGGTGCCCCACAGTCGCCCCGTGTGAGCACTTCACGTCATCCGCCTCGATCTCGAGGTTCGGCAACGAGTCCGCACGCGCATGGGGTGACAGCAGGAGATTGCGGTTCGTCTGGTACGCGTCGGTACCCTGTGCACCCGGATAGACCCGAATGATTCCCCGGAACACAGACCGACTGGCTCCGTCGAGTGCGCCCTTGTAGAGGAGGTCGCTCGACGTGTTCGGGACGGTGTGGTCCTGGCTCGTATTGAAGTCGAAGTGCTGGTTGGCGTCGCCGAAGTACAGGCCGAGCATGTCTGAGTTGGCACCCGGTCCCAACAGACGCGCGTTGAGGTCGACGCGCGTCACCGAAGCGCCGAGGGCAACGTTGAGCGTGTCGAGCGTCGAGTCCCGGTGGGCCAACGTTCGCTGCACCGACTGATAGAAGGCACCCTGGCCAAGTCGCTGCACGGCCACGTACTGGACCTGCGCGCCGTCCCGAGCGATCACCTCAACCGCGGTGGACGTCAGCGTCTGCGCGTCGAAGTCGTCGGAGAGGACCTCGTCGACGTAGGATACTCGGCTGGTCGGTTCGGCCACGATCAGCACGCGGCTGAAATACGCGGTAGCCGACTCGCTGAGCCAACGAGTGACCCGTACCGGTAGGTCGAGCGACACGCCCCGCGGTACATACAGGAAGACGCCGTCGTTCCAAAGCGCAGCGTTGAGTGCCGCGAACTTGCCCTCTTCGGCAGGCACCGCTTCGGTCGCGAGATGCTCCTGCACAAGCGCCGGATGATTCACCACCGCGTCGTGCAGCGACTCAAGGATCACACCCTGAGCGGCGAGCGAGGCATCGAGATCTGTGTGGACGACATGACCATCGATGATGACCAAGTGGCCGGCCGCTTCCCGGTCCGCAGCCATCGCGGCACGCAGCGCTTCCGGCCAGGTAGCGTAATCGCCGGAAACCGCCTCAGACGTGCTCAGCGCCAACGCATCAAGATCGAGCTTCTTCTTGAGGTTCGTATACCGCCACTCCTCAAGCTTCGTAGTCGGCATCGGTGTACGCTCATAAACATCCCAAGCATGCACGCGTCGCTCACGCAGCCACTCCGGCTCCCCAAGAGAAAGCCGCTCAACAGCCGCCGGATTCAGCGCCTCAGTCACACCTTCCATCAATCCCACGCTTTGCATGTAGTCCCTAGTTATTTATTCAGTTGTTTCTGTGCAGTTGTTGCTGTTTTGGAAGCCACTCAGTATCGGGGGTCGTCAAATCGAGCGTCGAGCAAGGCGGTCGAGTACGATGACCGAGGAGTAGCAACGCTACTTCGCAGGTCAGCGCACGGAGACCAACGCCGCCCGAGGCCGATTTCACGGCCCCTGCCTAATTAGCCTACGGAGCCTTCCATCTCCATCTCTATGAGCCGATTCAACTCCACCGCATACTCAAGCGGCAGCTCCTTCGCGATCGGCTCGATGAATCCACGCACGATCATCGCCATCGCCTCAATCACCGAGATACCCCGACTGGTGAGGTAGAAGAGCTGCTCTTCGCCGATCTTCGAGACTGAGGCTTCGTGCCCGACGTTCGCGTCGTTCTCTTCGATCTCGATGTACGGGTACGTGTCCGTACGAGACGTGTCGTTGATGAGCAACGCGTCGCATTCGACGTTGGAGCGGGCGTGGTGCGCACCCTCGTGCACCTTGCAGAGCCCACGATATGTCGAGCGTCCGGTGCCCTTGGAGATCGACTTCGAGATGATCGAAGACGTGGTGTTGGGCGCGACATGCACGACCTTCCCACCCGTGTCCTGGTGCTGTCCGTCGCCTGCGTAGGCGATGGACATGATCTCTCCGTGTGCCCCTTCTCCAACTAGGTAGCAGGACGGGTACTTCATGGTCAGCTTGGACCCGAGGTTGCCGTCCAGCCACTCCATGTTTCCACCCTCGTGCACGATCGCCCGCTGGGTAACGAGGTTGTACATATTGTTCGACCAATTCTGAATGGTCGTATAGCGGAAGCGTGCGTTCTTCTTCACAACGATCTCAATCACGCCCGAGTGAAACGACTCGGTGGAGTAGACCGGCGCCGTGCACCCTTCGATGTAGTGAGCCTGCGCCCCTTCATCGATGATGATCAGTGTGCGCTCGAACTGCCCCATGCGCTCCTGGTTCACCCGGAAGTACGCCTGCAGTGGCGTGTCGAGGCTGACACCCTTCGGGACGTACACGAACGAACCACCCGACCAAACGGCCGAGTTCATTGCCGAGAACTTGTTGTCACCCGTGGGGATGATCGTGCCGAAGTGCTCACGGAAGAGTTCAGGATGGTTCTTAAGACCGTCTTCGATCGAATCGAAGATGACGCCCTGCTTCGACCATTCTTCACGAAGCGAGTGATAGATCATCTCGGACTCAAACTGGGCGCCGACACCGGCCAAGACCTTACGTTCGGCCTCGGGGATGCCAAGCTTCTCAAACGTGTTCTTGATGTCCTCAGGAACGTCGTCCCACGAGCGCTCCATTTTGTCCTGCGGGCGCACGTAGAAGTAGATCTCGTCCAAGACGTTCTCTAGGTCCGAGAGGTCGCCGCCCCACTTGGGCATTGGCTTCTTGTAGTAGGTCTCGAGCGCCTTCAAGCGGAAGTCTAGCATCCACTGTGGCTCGTCCTTGTGCGCAGAGATCTGTCGAACGACTTCCTCGGACAGGCCCTTCTCGGCACGGAAGACTGGCTTGCCTTCGGTCTTGAAGTCGTACTTGTATTCGTCGAGGCCCAGATCCTGAATGGTCTCATTCTGCGGCATGGAGGGTCCCCTTTTTAGGCGCTGGTGGCTGCTGCTGCGTCGGTTTCGCGCCAGTCTTTGTAGCCCTCAGCCTCAAGAGCGAGCGCGACTTCTGGGCCACCCGAACGCACGATGCGCCCGTCGACCATCACGTGCACGAAGTCCGGCTTGATGTAGTCGAGGAGGCGCTGGTAGTGCGTGATGAGGAGGATCGACATTTCGGGATCCTCAGCGAGCAGCTTGTTGACGCCGCTTGAGACGATCTTGAGGGCATCGATGTCGAGGCCCGAGTCTGTCTCATCCATGACCGCGAGCTTCGGTTTCAGCATCGCCATCTGAAGGATCTCGTTGCGCTTCTTCTCGCCACCGCTGAAGCCGTCGTTCACGTGACGCTCGGCAAAGGAGACGTCCATCTCGAGCATTTCCATGCGCTCGGTCAGAATGTCAGCGAAGTCGAAGATGTCGAGTTCCTCACCCTCCGGCTGATGCGCCTGGACGGCGGTCCGCAAAAAGTTGGCAATAGAGACCCCTGGAATCTCAACGGGGTACTGGAATGCCAAGAAGACACCGGCCTGGGAGCGCTCGTCGGCTTCCAGGGAAAGAAGGTCTTCACCGCAGAACGTGACCGAACCAGACGTGGCCTCGTAACCGGGATGGCCAGCAAGCACCTTTGCGAAGGTGCTCTTTCCGGAACCGTTCGGGCCCATGATGGCGTGGATTTCACCCTTACCGATCTCTAGGTCAAGACCCTTCAGGATGTTCAACTCTTCGTCGGTGACCTTTGCTTCGAGGCCTTCGACCTTCAAAATGGGAGCGTTGCTCATTCGTCCTCAGACAAGTCAGCGGAGCCCGTGAGCGCCGCTTATCAAGAATGATTCTATGTTTCAGGTACCGAAATCTAGACTTGCCACTTAGGGGGGTCAAGTGCAGCCGCTAGAGGGTGAATCGCTAAGAAAACCAAGTACTACAAGCACTTTTGGTGACCTCGGGACTCGGCCTTGGCTGGTCTTGGGTGGGGGTGGTTTGAAGGGTCTGGCACACGTGGGGGCCTGGAGAGCCTTAGTTGAAGCCGGTGTCCGCCCCCAGGGGATCGTGGGGACGAGTATCGGGGCCCTGATCGGGGTGCTGGCTTCCAGTGGCATGAGTTGGGAGGAGATGAGGGAGCATGCGCTGGCGGTGAGGAGGGCGGACATCGTCCGCCTGAACCGGCGGGCTGCGTGGATCAACGGGATTCGTCAGCCCAGCCTGTTCCGCGGGAACTCGTTGATGGAGTTCTACGAGCGACTGGTCCCTCCTGAGGGATGGAATTCGTTGCGCATCCCTGTCCTTGTGAACGCCGTGGACTTAGCTGACGGCTCGACCGAGTGGTTCGGCACCGGCGCGCGTACCGATGTTTCGGTGGCCGAGGCGGTCTATGCATCATCGGCGTTGCCGGTCTTCTACCCGCCGTTTGTCCATGAGGGGCGCGCGTTCGTGGATGGAGGGAGTGCGCATCCACTCGCGTTGGACCGGGCCGAGGCTGAGGGAGCGACCGGGATTATCGGGTGCGACCCGGGTGCGGGGGAGAAGGGAGATATCGATAAAGTGCTGGAGCAGGGCATGCTGGCTGTGCACGAGCGGGTCTTTGCCATCATGACCTGGCGTCGACGTCGGGACCTGATCTCGGCGTGGGATGGGCCGCCGTTGATGTATGTGCGGCCGCGCTTGGAGGGGTACGGGACGTTTGATTTTGACCACGTCCAGTTCTTTCTGGACGAGGGGTATCGGGCGATGAAGGAGGCGTTGGGGGGGTAGGCTCACCGCCCCCGTGCGACCAGATCTACCTCGAACGGGCCAGCCGACAATCCGGCCGGCGTTTCTTCCACGCCGCCCTCTCGGGCCGTCATCGCCGCCGAGAAACCCGCGTCTTTCCTTATCGTGAGCGTCGCCGCTCCGAGAGAGTCGTCCCCGATCGAGAAGGCTGCCTCCCCTTCGAGGCCGGAGGCCAGGTCCACCACCAGGTGAAGAAACGCCCAACGAGCGAAGGGATCGTCCGGAAGCACCGCCGGCTCGCCGTTTGCGGGCAGCGCCACCTTGGTACCGGCCCTCCGCACCTCAAATGTTCGCAAATCCAAGGCGTCTCCCGCCCCAGCGAGACTGACCTTCAGCCCAGTCCCTCGCCCTGGTCCGGCGTGCGCGACCTGCCTTCCGTCGACCACCACTACGCCTGACGCGCCGGCCACAAAGGCTGTGTCACCATCGACGACCAGCGCGGTGTTCTCGTCGATACCCAGGCCGACGCGAAGGGAGTCGGTGACGAGCACCGAGACTATGAGGCGCCCGATGCGTCCCCGAGCCAGGAAGTGCTGATCCAAAAAGGCACGGTCGAAGAAGCCCATCCCGCCGCGAATGTGGACCCCGTCTCCGTCCTCATTTGTAGCCACTCCATTGGCGACAGCGTCGGCGCTTCCCCCGCTCGCGATCATGACGCGGCTCATCATGGCAGCCCCGGCGCTGGAGCCCGCGACGACGGCTCCTTCTTGCCACCGCTGCCATAGAGCCTGGTAGGCCAGTGTGGTATCGTCCTCGGGAAGAAATACGTCTACGACTCGGGACTGGACCCCGCCGGTGAAGTAGAAGCCTGAGCAGGACGCGATGTCCGCGGCCATTTCCGGGGACCGGGCATCGGACGGGTTCTCCGTGGACAGGAAGATCCCCTTTACGCCCTCTGGACCCGTGTAGCCGAGCAATGTCTCTGTGGCCGACGCCATGGACGCCATGGGATCGGCACCCGCCGTGGGCAGCACGCACAGCGGCCCGCCACCCAGCCGGCCCTCGAGGACGGCCTGGTAGACGGCGGCGTTGTCGGCCTGAAGCCCGCCGCCGACGATGACCAGCCGCCCGGGAGCAGGAGTCGCCGCCGGGGCGTCCCCCGGCGTATCCGCCGCGGTGCAGCCATTGATGAACAGCATGGCTGTCAGGATCGCAATCGTCGTGGGTTGTCTCGGCATGGTGGTTCCGGTGGTGGTGTCGCGATCAAAACAGGCCTCCAACATACGGCCGGGGAGGAGGCCCGACACCGTTGGACCCTCGCCGGAGTCACTCCCCCGATAGTTTCAGTTCAGAGCAGTTCGCCGGAACTGGCGGCAGTCCTTTGATGATCGGTGACAGAGTCACTGCCGAAAGCCGTCCTATGCAGCGGGCGTAGATTACCGCACGCCCGACCATAGATTCTTTGGTATCTCGGTTCGACTCTCACAAAGGCCTCGCATGACCCTCCGTCGCATCGCGCTCACCCTCTTCATGGCCGCCGCCGCGTCAGGGTGCACTGACCAGGCTCCGGTCTCTGGCCCGGGGACGATGACCGTCACTCTGAGATCGCCGAACGGTGACGAGGGCGCGGCCTTGGTGTCGTTGCTGGGCAACGATGTCGGCGCCGTCAGCGCGTCCGGTGTGACCGAGGTCCACAGTCTCGCGGGCAACAGCGTGACGCGAATAGTGCTCATTGATCAAAGCGGTGGTGAGTTGATGTTTCGGGTCGCCGTGGCGGACACGACGAACCCGCCCGGCTGGGTCATCGACGAGGTCGCGGGTCCGGACGATGCCACACGTATTCTGACGGGTTACACGCTGGATTTCCGGCGATGAGGGCCGTGCGGCTAGCGGCGTGTGCCGCGGTGGCGCTGGGCTGGGCAGCCGTGTCCGCGGACTCTGCGGACGCTCAGGACATAGAAGCCGCTGCGGCCGTGCGCGGCCTGCGCTTGCCGGACGCATACTACGAGCGTGTCCGCGTCGATCCTGCTGCGTATAAGCTCCCCAATGGCATGTTTCGCACTCTCGAGTCCGGCGAGCGAGTCGCGAGCCGCGCTGAGGGCACCGCAAAGATCGCGATCGTGCTGGCGCTCTTTTCAGACTCGCAGGAGCCGGCGATTACGCGTGACATGATCCAGTCAGCTCTGTTCGATGGTCCGGCACAGTACGGCACCATTACGGAGGCCTACCAGGAGATATCTCGAGGTGCGCTCACCGTTACTGGGGAAGTGTTGCCGTGGGTGCGGACGTCCCGGCCTATGACAACGGTGGTGGGCACGGGGAACGGACTCGGGTCAGATGCTTCTCTCGGCCCCTACTTCAGCGAGGCGCTCGATCTCGTCGATGTCGATGTCGACTTCGGCGAGTACGACAGCGACGGACCTGACGGATTGGCGAACAGCGGCGACGATGACGGCTTCGTGGACGCGCTCACCTTCGAGTTTCTCGAGATCGCGGGGTCGTGCGGCGGGCCGTCTATCTGGCCGCACAGATGGAGCATTTCGGGTGCCACCCAGGCGGGGCCCTACCAGACGAACGACGCCAGCGCCAACGGCGACCAGATCAAAGTCGACGGATACATCACCCAGAGTGTGACCGACTGCACGGGTGCCCGTGTGCAATCCGCGAATGTGATCTCGCACGAATATGGTCACGTGCTGGGCCTACCCGATTACTATCACCCGACCGCGGAAGGAGGCGCACAGGGCCGCCGCTGGGTTTTGGGCTGTTGGTCCCTGATGGCCGCAGGCTCTTGGGGTTGTGGCCCGGTCGACGATCGTGACGAACCGTTTGGCCCGACCCACATGGTGGCCCGCTCCAAGAACTTTCTCGGCTGGCTCGACTATGTGGATATCGGTGAGGTCTGGAACCAAGAGATCTTCCTCGATCCGGTCCAGAGTTCTGGGCAAGCGCTCCGAATACAAATGGACGCAGTGGGGCGGGAGTTCCTCGTTGCCGAGCTTAGGATGCGCACCGGCTTCGACGCGTCGATTCCCGCGGACGGGGTCCTGTTCTACAAACAGGACCTGGATGCTGCACTGAGGCCCGACCCTACCACGACCAATCCCTACTTCCTCACGCTCCTAGAGCAAGACGGAAACCGGGGGCTGACGCGTAATTTCTTCGAAGGCGGAAATCGGGGCGAGGCGACGGACGCGTGGGGCGTGGATGGATTCAGCCGGAAGCTGCACGCGTCGACGACTCCCCAGCTGCTACTCAGCAACGGGCAGGCGACCGCGGTGACGGTGCACGAGGTCTCGGTGGTGGACGGGAGGGCACGGCTCGTGATCTCCACGGGAAGAACGCCACAGATTGTGCCTCCGGAGGCGTCGATTGAGGTGGAGAGAGTCGCCCCGTTCTTGCAGTTTCTCCGGATAGCGGGCGGCGTTCAGCCCTATACAGCCACAGGAGACGTGCCCGCCTCGGTGACCCTTTCAGGCAATGGGGACGAGGTCTACGTCGGGGGGTTCGTCACCGAGGCCGGGCCGCACGAGTGGTCGTTCTCAGTCCAGGATGCCCTGGGCTTCACGTCTGAGCCCGTGACGATGACCCTCACGACCACACCTTGGGTGGTTGAGGTCACGGAGCTGTTGCGGCCGTTCCTGGTATCGGAGGGTGTGGCACTCTCGCCAGGCGAGAGGGTCTACCTGGACCAAATAGGCAACAATAATGGCCGTTACGACGTGGGGGATCTGAGGAAGTGGTTGAGATCGCAGGGGTCGGGCGTGGACTAGGCGGTTTCTGGGCAGCAAAGCGCCCCCGCCCAGCCTTAGCTGAACGGGGGCTACATCGAACCCACTTGGTGAGGTGCGTTTAGACTAAACGGGTCCGATGTCTGTGTTGCTGATGCCGATTCCTGTGGTGTCGTCGCCGATGCTGTCGGCACCGATCGGGCCGCCTCGCCCGCGCATCATGCCACGACCTGGCACGGGTGGTTGAGCACCACCCCGGCCGCGCCGCCCCCTCATCTGGGCTGCTGAGCCTCGGTCGTCGTCGCCCCGCGCACGCATGCCCTGGCCTTCGTATCCCCCACGCGCGCCCCGCTGGCTACGAACGCCACGCCCAGCCTGCTGGCCGCGGGCGGCACCCGCCGCACGGCCGGCCTGAAAGGCCAGGCCAACCTGCCGCATTTGTTGCAGACTTTCGCGTTGGCCCTCGGTCAAGATCGCGTCGATGCGCTCGCGGTGCTGCTCACGAATGCCGTCGGCTCCTTCACGCTGGGCCTCCATCACAGCCATGATCTCGCTGCGCTGGATTTGGCCTGCGGCCAGTTTCGATCGCATTTCGGACATCATGGCCATCTGAGCGTTCCGCCGCGCCACGCTCTGACTACGCAGGCCATCGAGTTCGCCGACCTGGGAATCGGTCAATTCAAGGCGCTCGCGCATCCGCATGATGGCCTCGACTCCGTCCTGTCGTGCGCGGCGGCCCTGCATCTGAGCGCCAAGGTGGCGCATCTGCTGGCTGCGCATGCGTTGCGCCTGCCGCCCGCGCATGTCCTGCATCTGAGCGCGTTGCCCGCCCTGTCCGGCTATTTGGCCCTGTCCCTGCGGGCCACGTCGGCCCTGTTGAGCCGTAAGGTCCCCAGCGCTGGCCGCAAAAATCGTCGCGAGAACCAACAATCCACCCGTCATCTTCTTCATCGTGAAGCTCCCTTCCTGAATGCTCATTTGGTTGAGCGAAGTAATGTTTCTCACTCCACTCTGAACATTGGAGGGTGGTTGCGGATGCTTTGTTAAAAAGCCGGGGCCGGGGGCCTGCGAACCGGTGCATGGAGGAGCGCGCGGTCAGGCCCGCACACGGTCGCTCGCTGCTGCCGACCGCCTACGTGCCCGCGCGCGGGTCTGCAGCTAGGGCCGCTTTCAGTACAAGCGACCACTCCGCGAGAGACACGCGCAGGTAACGCGCTTCTTCGGACGGCGTGCGGCCGATAGGCCCCTCGGTCCCGGGCTCCACGAGCACGTGCACGAACGTCGGTCCCGGCTCTGCGAGGATCGACGGCAGAGCCGTCACGTATGCGCGAGGGTCATCGAAACGATGCACGCTCGTCCAGCCCGCAGCCCTCGCCATGGCACCGTGGTCCAGTCTTGCGGCCGCGGCTAACGGCTGATTGCCGGTGATTTCGTACGTGCCGTTGTCGACCACGAAGAGAATAAGGTTCGTGACGCCCGTACCGATCACGGTGGCCAACGTGCCCAGGGTCATGAGCATACTGCCGTCCCCGTTCAAGCAGATGACACGCCGATCCGGACGCGCCAAAGCGATGCCCAACGCCAGGTCCGCGGCGTGCCCCATAGCACTGTCCGCAGATGCGAAGTCGAGATCGTGATCCGAGATGCGTCCCCAGGGGCGCGTCACGCTCATTGTGGTCACGACGACTTCATTCGTTCGAAGGCGAGCGAGCGGATCGAGAAGTTGGGCGCGCGTCAACACTAGTGCCCTGTCCCAGAAGTTCGTTTGCATTCGAGCGCCGCTGCATCCACGCTAGCTTCGTCGCTCCTCCGCCCAGTAGCGCTGCTGTTCCTTGTCGTCGCGCCTTGCCAGCGCGGGGCATCGACACTCTCGGTGCCGAACGAACTTCTGGGGAAGGACACTAGTTCAGCGCTCGTGCGATGACCGCTGCCGTGGGTTGCTCGTTCGAGCGTGCTGCATTGATCGCGCGCTCCAGCGTTGCTGCGGGGTCGCCGTCCTCGGAGCAGCGCTCGAACGGGATGCCCCAGGCCGCTAGGGTGGGCTCGGTGAACAGGGCCGTAGAGTCCACGTCCGGACGCGTGAGGAGCGCGCTCGTGCGGGGCTCGTCCGGGGTGAGCCCGGCCGCGGCCATCTTCTCGTAGCCCCGCCCGGTGATCAGGATCGGGATCGGAGCCGCCATTCGGATTGCGGTCCCCCTAAGGCTGTCTCCGGACTCGAGCAGGCCGGTGTTTTGAATGACAACGAGGGGTGCAGCGCCTCCAAGCCAAAGCCCGGATGCGATCGCGAAGGCTTCGCCCTCCCTAGTGACCGTCACGAGCTCGATGCTCGGGCTGCCGCTCAGCGAGTCGAAGAGCGGAGCAGAGGCGTTGTCTGGGATCCCCACGACATGCGTGATTCGTGCCGCGGCAAGAACCCGCAGCGTCTGGATGGGGGCGGCCAGGCTAATCGCTCCAGGGCGGCTTCACGCCGTTGGCCCGTGCGGGAACGATGGATTGGCCGAGATGCTCGTGCAGGTGGGTATTCATCATGAGAAGGAACGAGTGCACGATTAGACGGAGCGGGCGTTGCGACGAGTGGTAAACAATCCGGCTAACAGAATGGCGGTCAACATCGCTCCGGCCCCGAGCGCGAGCATCGGCTGTGTGCCGATCAGAATTACGAGGATCGAGATATAGAGCGCGATGGTGATTGCCGGCAACCAAGGATGGCCGGGCATGCTAAAGGGCCGCTCAAGGTCCGGCTTGGACCAGCGCAGCTTGAAGTAGCCCATGAGGACCATGGTATCGACGGTGATCGCGACGGTCATCATAAAACGTATGAGGAGTTCGAACGCCCCTGATAGCGCGAGTAGGGCGATCCAGGCCGAAATGAAGTAGAGCGCGTTCCGGGGGGTACCCCGTGCGTCCACCTTTGAGAATGAGGCCGGGGCGAGGCCATGCTGTGAGAGGCCGTACGCCACGCGGGGAAGCCCCAGGAAGTTCACGTTCAGGCTGCTGACCAGAATGAGCAGGCTGGCGACCACGACCACCGTTCCGGCCGCACCGCCAAAAACGGCCGCGATCGCGTCTTTGGCAACCAACTCGGAGCCGGCCATTTCTGCGGGCGTAAGCGCGGCGAGGAACGCGGTGTTCATGAGAAGATACATGACCATCACCGCGAGGGAGCCGCCCACGAGGATCTTGGGGAGTGCCCTTCCCGGATCTTTCACCTCTTCGGCCATCTTCGCGGCGTCTTCCCATCCGTAGTAGGCGAAGGAGATCGACTGATAGGCGAGTGCGAAGCCGAGAAGACCCGCGGTCGGGCCGGAGGCCGTGGTGACGGCGGGTTGGAAGCCGACGAAGCCCCCGGCTGCCATCCCGGCTCCGGCGATCGCGAAGACGATCAGCACCTTGATTGCGGTCGAGATGTTCTGGAAGGTCGTGCTCGCCTTGAGGCCGCGTGTATGCAGAAAGAAGAAAGCGACGCACACGGCGAGAGATAGGATGGGTGTGGAGCCCCGACCGCCGGTGAGGATACGAATGTACTCCGCGATCGCGACCGCCTTGGCAGCTCCGGAGAAGCCGCGTGAGACGAGCAGCTCAGACCAGCCTGCGACGAAGCCCATGGTCGGCCCCCACGCGTGGCGCGCGTATACGTACTTGCCCCCCGCCTCAGGGAGCGCAGCAGCCATCTCCGCGAGCACAAGGGTGGAGAGAGCCACAACCACGCCGCCGAAGAACCAGACAGCCAGTATCATCCACGGATTCCCCAGATAACCCGCGATCAATCCGGGTGTCCTTAGGATGCCGGCTCCGATCACGATGCCCACGGTGACCGCCATGCCGTCCTTGATGCCCAGAACGCGCTGGAGTTTGTACGTCGATTCGCCGTCGCTCACTCGACCCTCATTTGACCGGGGAAACGGACACCGCAGGGAAGCCCGCCGGTTCGCAACTTTCAGCGGGAAGGCGATTGGGTCAAATCGTGGCGTTTGAGTTGGGTCCACCCTACCGTGCATGGCGGGTCCTGATTCGTCCTGCCGAAAACGCGGCGGGTGGGCCCAGCCGGGACCCAAATCTCCCTGAGGACAACATGAAGCCCAATGCCCTTGCCGGACTCGTGTGACCCACGGGCTAGCGGCTCAGGAGCTGCCCGTCACGAATCCGGACCGCGTCGGACTGTCTGCGGAGCGGCTCGCGCACATTGGAACCGTCTTCCAGGAACACGTCGACGAGGGCCGCATCGCGGGGGCGATGGGCATGGTGATTCGGAACAGCCAGGTCGCCTACCAAGAAGAATGGGGATACAGGGACCTCGAGGCGCGTGATCCGCTGGAGGCCGGCGACCTCTTCCGCATCTACTCCATGACCAAGCCGATTACGGCGTTGGCGGTCATGATGTTGTGGGAGGAAGGGAAGTTTGCACTCGGCGACCCGATTGGACGTTACATCCCGGAGTTGGCTCGTCTGCAGGTGGCGAAGCTGGAGGAGGGGGCGACCATCGCGAATCTCGAAACCGAAAGGCCTCGACGGCAGGTCACGATCGAGGATCTGCTCCGACACACGTCAGGCCTGACCTACGGCATCTTTTCGAATACCCCCGTCGACTCGATGTACTTGAGCGCGAACCTCCTTGGTGCCAAAGACTTGGACGAGATGATGAGGGGGCTTGGAGACATCCCCCTCATCGCGCAACCGGGGGCCCGTTGGATCTACAGCGTGTCGACAGACGTGCTGGGACGGTTGGTCGAAGTCGTTTCGGGCATGCCGTTCGATGCGTTCCTGCGCACGCGCATTTTCGAGCGGCTCGACATGGAGGATACCGGGTTCTATGCGCCGGCCGAGGACCACGCCAGGCTCACACGCACTTACCGGCATACGGACGCTCAAGGGACCTTGGCTCTAGGTGATACGGTCACATTTGTCTCGCCCGTGACCATGTTCTCTGGGGGAGGTGGCCTGGTGAGCACAGCCCGCGACTATGCTCGTTTCACGCAAATGGTCTTAAACGGTGGCGCGTTGAACGGTACGCGTATCCTTGGTCGAAAGACCGTCGACTTCATGCGTGTGGACCACCTAGGCGACGTTGAGGATCCGGGGACCAGTAACGGCTTCGGCTTGGGTTTTGCCGTGAAGGAGAGCGTAAACGCGTTACTGACCTCTGTGGGCACATTTTATTGGGGCGGCCTGCACGGGACCGCGTTCTGGATCGATCCAGAGGAGGATCTGATCGGGATCTTCATGATCCAGATTTATCCGAACCGGAGCACGAATTTCGGACAGCAGTTCCAGCAGTTGGTGTACTCGGCGTTGGTGGGGTAGGGCGGTCTGGCTGCCCTCCGCACACCCAAATCGGGGCGATGATGGAATGGGGAGGGGGCGCCGGGCGCGAAGCTAGCGAGCCACGATCGTCGCCCGAATCAGCTCGTCCAGCTCAGAAAATGCCGCATCGACGTACGCGTTGCCTTCCGCGACGAGACGGCTTTGGTCGCCACCACGGACGCCCCCACCGGAGCCCTCTCTGTAGCCCGAATAGATCGAGTCCACGACCTGGTCCATGCCCTCTACCACTCTCCCGAACGGCGCGAAGCCCTGTGCGTCGAGGCGGGAGTTGTCCACCATGCTGATGTAGATCTGCGTGGCCCGAGTGCCTGGTTGTGTGAAGGCGAACGCGATGGTGCCCCGTACGTTGCTTGCCACGACGGTGTCGTCGGGCATGCCACGGTCGTACCAGACGGCGTTCACCTCGGGGTCACCGGAGACGCCCCATTGGGTGATGAAGCCAGGCACGACGCGGTGGAAGCGCACGTCGTCGTAGTAACCGTGACGGATCAGGTTAAAGAAACGGTCGACACCGACGGGCGCCCAGGCGCGCACGACCTCAATTACGAAGGTGCCGCGGGTCGTTTCGATGTTGGCGTGGAATGTGTCCGGGGCGGGCTCAGACCAGGCGGGGTGGATGGGGTCAAGCAGAACGGCGCGGTGGTCCGCTGGGCCGCCACCGGCTGCGCCGTCCTCCGGGACACTTTGCTCCGGACTGCCTCGCTCTGGGCCGCCTTGCTCCGCGCACGCCACGACAACGAGCCCCAATCCCAGCAGCAAACGCGGAAGCGTTCTCACGGAAGCACCGCGAACACGCGAACCTGACCACCGGACCCGCCCTGAATCTTGATTGGCGCCACGATCAAGTAGGCTCCCGACTCAGGCAGGCGACTCATGTCAGCCAGGTTCTCCAGATGGAAGCGTCCCGACCCGTTCACTACGCCGTGGGCGGGGAAGCCTTGGGCGTTGCCAGGATCCACACTACCGGTGTCCACGCCCACTAGCGCCTGCGCCGTGACGTCGATCACGACGGCGGGGCCGAACAGCTCCTTGGTGGACACGAGGTCTACAGATGCCAGGCCCGCGCCACCATGAACCGGCGCGTCGAAGTGTGTGCCGAAGTGCTCGGGCACAGAGTATGCGCCCATGGAGGGCGCACCATCGTCGTGCGCGGAGAGGGTGTCGTATGAGAAAGGGCTCACCGCGGGGCCGGGCCAGAAAGGCGCGTCCGCACTCACCGTGTGGGTGAGGTCGACGACCTCGAGTCCGTCCGCGAACAAGGCGGCCAGTGTGTTTGGCGGCGGCGCGGGCGCGGCGCAGGCGGTGAACGCGACGGGCACGGCACATAGTCTCAGAAGCGTTTTCACCATTGTACTCCCTTGTCGTCCACCAGGACGGCGATGAGCCGCCCTGGCCCGTGGACGCCTTTCACCAAGATCTGTCCGATATCCGCCGACTTGGACGGACCGGAGTGAAGGCCCACTGCAGAGGGTAGCTCTTTGGCCAGCGCGGCCATCGCGTCGATGAGCATGGGAAAGACCGTCCGCTCCTCAACCCACACCACGTGCACGGGTGGAAGGAGCTGAGCGCGGCGTCCGTCCTGAGGGATCATGATCAGTGAGCCCGTTTCGGCGACCGCCCCGTAGGCCATCGATACGCCAACCTCCGCATCGGCCGGGTCCGTGTGCTCGATGCGAACCGCTCTGGCTCCATGCTGCGCTTCCCGCCGCGCGATGGTGCCGAGCGACACCGTGGCATAGTCGCCAATGAAGTTGCGAACCCACTCCGAGGCGCTTTCACGCAAGTCGAACCTGCACACCTCGCCACCCGCCGCTTTGAAGAGTCGAATGAACTGCTCAACCGGATCTTCAGGCGCCTGATCGCGCCAACCTCCGAAGTGGCCGGGGTGCGGCTCGCGTCGCCGCTTCGTGATGGCGTCCCGCACTTTGCCGAGGATCCGCGCCCGCGCGCCCGCTCGGTCGTTGTGGTGCGGGCGAGGGCGGTCTTCCGACCCGCCGCCTTCCGGGCCCTCAGCCATGCTCATTCGAGGCCCTCCTTCCACAGCTGCATGAAGCTCTTCGGGCTCGGCTTTGGTGCGGATCGTTCCTGCATCCAGCCAGATAAGATGGGGAGGGCTCGCCCCCCGAGTTCCAGCGGCGCGTACCGAAGCGCTGCCCCCGCTGCGCCGAAGACCACGGGTCGTTCAGCCGCCGCCGTGTAGGCCTTCAACCCGACGGTCTCCGCGAGCGGAACGAGACCCTCTTCAACCGCACGCTCACGCCAATGCACCAGGATCTCGGGAATCGGGATTCGCACCGGGCATACGTCGACGCACGCGCCGCACAGGCTCGAGGCGTGGGGGAGTGGCATTGCCTTCTCCAGCCCGAGCAAGCCGGGTGCGATGATCGCGCCAATCGGTCCCGAATAGGGCCACCCGTATGCGTGCCCCCCGGTCTGCCGATACACGGGGCAAATGTTGAGGCACGCACCGCAACGCACACAGCGAAGTGCCTCCCAGGCGGTATCGTCCGCCAACAGGTTCGTGCGTCCGTTGTCGACCAGTACGACGTGCACCTCTTCAGGCCCGTCTGGCTCGTCTTCGCGCCGTGGCCCTTGGATGAGCGACACGTAGTTGCCGATGGGCTGCCCGGTCGCAGAACGGGTGGTCAACTGGACGAATCCGGCCACGTCTCCGAGGGTAGGGACCAGTTTTTCGATGCCGACGAAGGCCACGTGGATGCGGGGCAGGGAAGTCGATAGGCGGATATTCCCTTCGTTTTCGATCAGGGCGACGGTGCCGGTGTCCGCGGCGAGAAAATTGCCGCCTGAAATGCCGAGGTCGGCGGCCAAGAACTCCTGTCTCAGGGCGATTCGTGCGGCCGCGGCGAGGGCGTCGGGCTCAGCATCCAGCGGAGTGCCGAAGTGTTCATGAAAGAGTCTCCGACAGTCGTCCAGGCTGCGGTGGATGGCCGGCCCCACAATGTGGCTTGGCGGCTCGCCCAGCAGCTGGATGATGTACTCGCCCAGGTCGGTCTCGAAGACGCTGACGCCGAGGCTCTCAAGGTGCGCGTTTATGGCCAGTTCCTCACTGAGCATGCTCTTGGCCTTCACAACACGCTTGACGTCGTTGTCCTCGACGATCTTTTCCAGGATCGCGAGGGCATCGGCACCCGTCTCGGCCCAGTGAACGTGAGCCCCGTTCCGTTCCAGGCTCTCTTCTGCCTGCTCCAAATAGATGTCGAGATTGCTGAGCAGATGCGTCTTCACGTCTCGAGCCCAGTCGCGCCAGCGCTCTCCGTCCACCTGACCGAACGCATGCGTGCGGTGGTCGTCGAAGGTACGCGTGGCTTGGGTGACCGAGTGCCGCATTTCTGGCTTGTCGCGCAGCATCTTGGCAGACTCTTCCCGGTACCGCCCTGGGCCCGTGAAGCTCATGAGCCCACACCCTCCCACAGCACGCTCGCGAGGTGACGAATTGGAGGCCCCACCCCACGGTGCGTCGCCCGCCCCGACAGCTGCATGAGGCAGCCGCCGTCCGCGGAGGTCAGGAGGTCCACGGTCGGCAAGGTATCGAGCTTGCGGTCGGCCATCGCGGCGGAGACCTCAGGCAACTTCGCGCTGAATAGTCCGCCGAAGCCGCAGCACTCCTCGTCGGCCTCCCAGGCAATCACTTCCGCCCCGCATCCGCGCAGGAGTGCGACGGGCTCATCCCGGACCCCGAGCTCTCGCAGGGCGTGGCAGCCATGATGATAGGCCACGACGCGGCCACTTAGACCTGTGCCGGGTGCGTCGACGCCGAGTACCTGCACAAGGAATTGGGCGAGCTCGTAGGTGCGCGTCGTGAGACTCCGCACGGAGGCGTCGTCGGTCCCAAGAAGTTCCGGATAGAAGCTGCGCATCATTCCCGCGCAGCTGCCCGAGGGGAGGACGACATACTCGGACTCTGCGAACACCTGGTGCGTGTGGCGAGCCATCCGCCGTGCTTCGTCCTGGTGCCCCGAGTTAAACGCAGGTTGTCCGCAGCAAGTCTGACCTTCGGGCACGTCGACCTCGACGCCGAAATGCCGAAGAAGTCGCACGGCATCTGCACACGCATCAGCGTAGAACTCGTTTCCGAGACATGTGGCAAAGAGCGAGACGCGCATTTAGTTAATCCGGCGAGGTCCGAGAATCGAATCGAAGGCGGGAGCAGCGGAGAGCGCACCCACAACTTCAAAGACTGCTTCACTCGGCGACTCGTGCGCCAGTCGGTAGCGCTCGTCGTTCGATAAGTAGAGCGAGAAGCGAGGGTTGCGACTGGGTTCCACCACCACCCAACGAGCTGCGAAATGGTCTCGCAATACGGTGTACATGTCCGTCATGTTGCCGCGTGAGCATGGGAAGGCGTCGCAGGTCGACTCCACGTTGATATCTGACGAAACGTAGAAGTACTCCCAGTAGAATCGGGGCTCGTGCACGAATTGGAAGATCGGATCCATGCCCCCTATATATAGGTTGTCGCGGTTGAACGCGAAGAGCGGCCCGAAGTTGTCCAGGCGGGTGTGGAACACCACCTGTCCGGGTTCGCTGTTGTCAGCCAGAAACCGCGCCGCGGATTCCATCGTGTCGGGTTCGAATGCGGCGTGCTTCACGTTCAGTGAATGGCGCCACGCGCCCCACCCCAGGTGAAGGGACAAGGCCAGGAGTACGAAGCGCCGCACCGAACGTCTGTGATAGACGTAGACCACGTGTGTCCAGAAGACCGGCAGGGCGAGGGCGCCAAAAGCCACCCACTGTTCAATCGCCCCGCGAGCGGACAGCGTCGCGATAAGGGCGAACGCGAGGGAGATCACGAGCGTGGTGAGGAGAAGGGTTCGCTCTTCCCGTGGGATATTGCTGAGTTTGTCCCGTCCCAGGTACGTGAGGGTCCCGATGGCGACGATCAACCACGCGGTGAGGAAGAACCACGACGTGCTCACGAGTTCCAGGAAGGGCATCGGAAACAAATCCGCTGCGAACAGGAGGGGCGCCTCAGTCGCCTTTTGGGCGAAGAGTCGGAGGATCTGCACGTTGGCGAGGACGCCCGCTTCAATGGGATGGGGCCTGAGCAGCCAACCAGCTACGGTTCCCAGAAAGGATGCCGAGATCGCAACGGACGGCGACACGCTCTCTCTGCCTGGCTTGAGCCCAAACAGCGCCTCACCGAGGCGGACCAACCCGTATGCGATCGCGACGGCGGGAGCCATCCAGAAAACACCCAGATGCAGCCAGGCGATCAGTGCGCTGGCCATGAACACAAGTCGCCAGCGGCCACGTGTCATGAAGGACAGGAGTGCCAGGGACGCCGCCACGGACAAAATGTGTGGGCGCAGCATGAGGTGGCGGAAGAACACGTCGGGGACCGCGATCAAGAACAGCGCGGTCCACCAGCCGGCTCCCGTGACGCCGTGGCGGCCCAGGATCCACAGAAAGCACAGCGCGAGGCTGGCCGTGAGCGCGATGGCGGCAACGCGGATTGCCCAATCCACATTCCCGATGAGCGTGAATGGCATCAGTGCCACGTGAAAGCCCCACCACAGGTCGGCGCCTTGGTCGGCGATGATCGACTGGGTCGCCCATGGCATCGAGGTGTTGAACATCGACCCCTCGGCGTACGCGAACGCATGCCCGATGTGATAGAAGCCGTCGAGATCGGCGATCTTGGGGAAGAGCGTGAGGTGGCCAATGACCACGACCAACGCCAGGATGCCGACCGACAGCACCGACGTGCGTGGGGTCACTCCTGCGCGGACCCCGGCCTCGGAACGAACTGGTCGATGAGCACCGGGTTACCGTCGGGGTCCTCGAAGGCAAGGTGGGCCGGCCCCCTACCGTCGGGATCCGTGTCGGAGAGCATGACGACTCCGGCCTCGACGAGCTTCGCGCGGATCTCGCGGACATCGGTGAAGTCGGCGAGCGTTTCCTTATTCTGCGTCAGCCCTGGATTGAACGTCAGAATGTTCTTTGGGAACATCCCTTGGAAGAGCCCGACGACGCTCGTGCCGTTGACCATGATCACGTAGTGCTCGCGGTCACCACCTGTGACCGAGAAACCGAGCTTCTCGTAGAAGTCACGGGAGACGTTGAGGTCCTTTACGGTCAGGCTCACCGAAAATGCGCCCAGTTCCATGTCCCTCCTCAGCTGTCGTTCTAGGCCGCCTTCATCTTCTTGAGGTCCTTGAAGCGGATCAGACGGCGATTGTCCTCATCCCAGAGTGCGAGGTTAATCAGCTTCAGTGTGTCGCTGAAGTGCACTTTGTTCACGACGTGAAACTCGGGGTTCTCGTCGTGCACTTTCTGCAACTTGTAATTTGGAATACGGGCACTCATGTGATGCACGTGGTGAACGCCAATGCTGGCCGTCATCCACTGTAGAGGCCGGGGGAGGACCAAGAATGAGCTGCCGTAAAGAGACGCGTCGTAGTAGTCCCAATTCTGGTGCCAATTCCAATACGTGTTCTCGAATTGATGCTGGACGTAGAACATCCATACGCCCAGGGACGAAGCGATCACCGTGATGGGGACCTGCACCATGAAGAAGCGCTGGTAGCCAATCAACTGACCCATCAGGACCACGCCCGCAACGATCGCGAGGTTGGTCCACCATACCCCGTGCCATGCTTTCGTCCAGTTTTTCGGGATGTCGGCCGGAAAGCGGTGCTTGAAGACGAAGAGATAGATCGGGCCGATCACGAAGAGCACCAGTGGGTGCCGGTACAACCGGTAGTTCAGGCGCTTCTGCCACGGCCAAGACAGATACTCTTTCACCGTGAACGTGTCGACGTCCCCGAAACCTCGAAAATTAAGGTCGCCCGAGTGCGCGTGGTGGTAGGCGTGGGTCCGTTTCCAGTAGTCGTAGGGCGTCAACAACAGCACGCCGATGCACCGACCGACCCAGTCTCTGGCTTTGCGCGACTTGAAGAACGAACCATGGCCGCAATCGTGCTGGATCATGAACATGCGCATCAGGAATCCGGCGGTCGGAATGGCCAATAACAGCGTCAGCCAGTATCCCATCTCCAGACTCCTGAACGTTGCGTACCAGAGGACCGCGTACGGGATCACCGACGAACAGATCTGTAGGATGCTGCTCTTCGTGTCGGCGCCCCAGTAGGGCTCCAGAATTTTATTCCAATGCTCGGTCTTTTCGCGATCGGGCCTGGGATGATCCATTACCTGATTTCCTGTCCGGGTCTGTATCGATCTATGGTCTTCAGCCTGATGTCTTCGTCGGTCCAGGCCACTGCCTTTAGCTCTCCCCGGGCGAACATCGCCGCCTGATCAGCGAAGTGATCGGACTCCTCCCGAGCGGTTTGGCCGTAGGACAATACAGCATAGGCCCTAGGTATGTCACCGAACTCGACGACAAGAATCCAGGCGTCGCCCCGATTCGCAGCGTACTGCCCATCGTCCGTGCGGCTGTATGAGAGGGCTCGAAAACAGCCCAGTGTCGGCTCACACCCTGCCACAGGGACGTTTACACTCCCCCGAATGACTCTGTGCACGTCGCCCCAGCGCGCGTCCAAGTCTGTGCCGTCTCGCTCCAATGAGGCGACTGCGCGGGCCATCGCCTCGCGGGCACGACCCTGATTTCCTAGCCCGAGCGGAGTTTCTGCCGGACGGTCGATATCCCAAGCTTGAGCCCAGAGCCCGGGTACATTCTCGTCGGAGAAGTAGTCTTCCGCCCACCGCTTGAAGAGCACGCCTCCGCGGCTCTCGACGGACGCAGTGCGGTCCCAGTTTTCGAGAATGGCGATCGGCCGAGTGAAGGCGGCGCCTTGTGAGCGAAGAGCCGTGAGGAGGTCGTCGAGGACACGTTCTGCCATCAGCATTCGAGGAGAATGTTTGAGGCGTACGACGTCTTCCAGACTCATGATGGGCGCGTTGTGAGCCAAGTCCAGTGAGAGTTGGCTCCTCAGCCGAAGCCGCGGTTCAGGCAGGTTCGCCGCCACGGTATCGCGGTCCAACGGGACGTTGAGGTTGGTGTAATCGGGCGTGTCGTTGGTCTGAGATACATACCCGCCTGGCGGGTTCAGATAGAGCGGGAGGTCATCCCAGGGGACCAGCCTCGACCAGATGTCCTTGGCCGAAGCGGCGAAGGCCGCGCTGTCGCCCGTCATCTCATGGGGAAGTAAGGGGAGCCGGGCGTTGAAATAGTGAACGATGTTTCCCGCTGCATCGGCGTAGGTGAAGTTCGAGCTTGGGTGCGCACGCATGTGCATGACCTCCAACCACTCATCAAGACTTTCGGAGAGCATCATCTTTAGGAATTGTTCACCTCTTCTGAACTCACCGTCCCGGGGGTCCTTTAGGACGTAGACCCGATCTGAAGTGCGGTGGATGACCGGTCCGTACTCGGTGGTCCACCGCGAACGACTTTCGGCCTGAGACCCCCCGTCGGAGGTGGCGTAGTCCACGCTTGTCGTGTGCTGGGTCAGCGCTAGAGGTGCACCGTCTAGGACTGCGTGGTCCGCGAGGGTCGGGTGAGCCTCAAGCGCGTAGACCTGGGAGTAGGCCGGGTAATTGTTGGTCGTCGCCCAACCCAGGTGACGGTTGAAGCCGCCAATGATTCCGAACGCCCCACCAATGCGGAAGTCCCCGTAGAAGTCGATGACCCCGGGTACCCGCACGTGGGCTTCGTAGTAGGTCGAACCAAGGCTGCGCGTCAAAAGAGGGGCGTCGGTCGCCCAAGCCAGATGGGGATTCCTGAGCAGAATCGCACGCCCAGATTCGGTCCGCGAGCCGTCGAACGCCCAAGCGTTGGATCCGTCCAGCGCGAAAGCGAGTGCCTCCTCTTCCTCCTCCTCGGGGGCGGGTGCTTCGCCGGGTCGAGTGAGCGCGCGCACGAAGCGCGCAGCGTCGGCGCGGCTCCAACTCTGCACGTCCCGCGCCAGCGCATCGACGCCGATGAAGTCGGGCCGGATCCACGCTGGGAATTCACTCGCGTGAAGCCGGATGTAGAAATTCAGCCCCTCTGCGAACCCCTCGTAGACGTCTTGGGTGCGTGTATCCAGTTGGTGATAGGTCGCGACCGCACGCTCGTACACGCCGCGGGCCACAAAATCAGACTCGATCTCACCGTACCCTTCGTGACGAGCTAGGACCCCGCGACTCTCGACGAACGAGACCGCGATCGAGGCTCCGAAATCCTGTGACTGCACGTATCCGAGCCCAAAGCCCATCGCCTTGAGGTCCTCGGCGAACACGTGTGGGACGCCGTATTCGGTGCGCACGATTTCGACTCGAGCGGAGATCGCCGCGCCAGAGTCAGGCAGCTGAAGTGCCGATAATGCCAGTAGGAGTATCGGGATCATGGCCCACCTGAGGCAGGTTCGAGGGTTGAAGTAGGACTGCACCCACCAATCTTCTGCCTCGGCAGCTATGGGGCCAGCGCTGCCGGAAATCAGCGCACCGCACAGCGACGGCTGGCACTTTGGGAAGTCTAGGCGATTCGTTCTACGCGTGATCCCCTCGTCGCTTCGTGGGAGCAATCATCCAAACTGAGCAGATGACCTGGACCGCTCCGTACCGGCATGCTTGCCGCCGACTCTGATTGCCTCGCCGAGTGCATGCTTGGAGAAGATGTCTAAGAAGGGCCGTTTGTCCCTCACGAATGGGTCGACCGCATTGACTGCTTCGTCGGGCACCAACCACCCGTGAACGCTCGCTCATTGGCTTAGCCGTCAGGGCGAAGTCCCGTTGCGACCCACAGGTGGCCGCAGTTCTGGATTGTCCTCGGCGGGGTGCAGACCGCCGCCCGCGAATATCCAGCGGTAGTCGACGGTCTCCTCGCTCTCACACGAGGGGCATGGCCTCATCTCACCGTCCCGGAACGTGTAGTGGATGCCGCTCGCGTGCGCCCTCGAGATGGCATCTGCCCGGGATTCTGCCGCGCCGATCAACTGACCGGACAGAACGACCATGACCAACTCGGGGTCCTGCGCGAGCGATGAGTCTGCGACATAGGCTGGAACCAAAACCCGGGCGATCCACCATTCCACGTCAGTATCGGTGATTTCCCCGTGGCCGCACTCGAGGCAGCGCCAGCCCTGAATGGGTGGGTCAGGCGGCCGCACCCATTCGGCGGCGAAACGCTCGTCTGTGCGTTCCAGCGCCAGTTGATAGACTCGTTCTCCGAGCGTGGCGAGCAGTCGATTCGCCCAGGGGACTTCAAGCGCTTCCAGGGCGTGCCCGCTGGCTGGATCCAAGATCAGGTGGTTGAAGGACCCGAAGCCACCGTAGGCGTCCAGGAGGGTGACGTCTAACACTCCGGCCCGTGCCGACCGGAGGTGTCCGCGAGCCCACTTCAACCATCGGGCTTCGCCACAGTACTCCAAGAGACGGACCAAGGCGCCGAGCGCGAGGACCGTTCTTTCGTCTGACGAGGCGTTCATGCCTGAAGGATCTCCACTTGAGGTGCCGGCGTGGATCCGTTCCCGAAGGGCCGCGTCCGCGCGGTGTCGGAGCAGCAAGCCGATGCGGGCCGGATCAGCGCCGCGAAGATAGCCACGGCCATGAGCATGGCACCGGGGCGCAGGAATGTCACCTGTTGGCGGTGCCGAACGTGGCCTGGCCTCGTCTTGTATGGATCGCGATGATTATGGTCATGCTTAGACTCTCCCGGCGGTGGTGGGCCGCCCACCTGATGCTCATGACGATCGTCTTGTTTGCGACGTCATGCGGCGGTGACAGTGGCACCGCCGTCGGCACTGTGACGGTGACCGTTGAGCCTGGAGAAGCGCTGGTTGTCGGCATCGGGGAGACGGCGTCTTTTTCTGCGCGCGCAGTCGATGTGTCCGGAAATATGGTGTCGGGAGCTGTGACGTGGGAGACAAACGATACCCGCGTAGCCACCGTCCGGACCGACGGAGTCGCGATGGGGGTCGCGACAGGCACCACTGTGGTGACGGCGACCCTCGCCGGGGCCGTCGGCACAGCGAAACTGGACGTCTTTGTTCCTCAGAACGCTGCCGTGTACGAGCGGGGCGTCAGCTATTTCGGGCGCGGTTCCTATGTGGAGTACATCCCTGGGGATCTTCCCGTTGTGTTGTCGGCGCCGCACGGTGGCGCGTTGACCCCAAGCGAGATCGGAGATCGGACCTTCGGTACTACGGTCACAGACCGGAACACAGTCGAGCTCGTCCGTGCCATACGGGACGCCTTTATTGAACAAACCGGCCTCGCGCCCCATGTGGTGATTTCGCATCTGCGACGGACCAAGCTCGACCCCAACCGCGACATCGTAGAGGCGGCCCAGGGCAATCCTTATGCTGAGCAGGCCTGGAGGGAATTTCAAGAGTGGATTCAGGTTGCCCGGGTGGCTGTCGAGGAGCGTTCAGAGCGTGGCATGTACTTCGACATCCACGGACACGGACATGATGTGGACCGACTCGAGCTGGGATACCTCTTGAGCGCGGCGACGCTGAACCAGACCGACATCAACCTCGATGCACTTGCGGTCGTAGCGACCACAAGCATCCGAGAGATAGGTAGGGATTCGCCTCTACCCTTCTCGCAGCTGTTGCGCGGCCCCACGTCGTTCGGTGGTTTTCTCCAGGTGGCTGGCGTACGATCAGTGCCAAGCCCAAGCGATCCTTCCCCTGGGTCGGAAGCGTACTTCACAGGTGGTTACAACGCGCGTGCCCACGGGTCACTCTCTGACGGTGAGATGATCAGCGGAATCCAGATCGAGCATCACTACACGGGGCTGCGAGATACTGATCAAAACCGACGCGCATACGCGACCCAAGTGGCCGCTGCCGTCCGGTTGTTTATGATGGAGCATTACGGCTTCTTCGCGCCTGCGGGGGAGTGACTCAGACTGTTCGGGGATCCATATGCGTAGGGTGGCCCTAGCGCTCGTTGCTGTCCTCTCTGTGGCCGCCTTCTTGACGCCGCCCTTGGCTGCCCAAGCGGCGGACCGAGCGCCCATCGTCCTTCGCCCCGACAGGGTATTCGATGGCGAGCGCATGCACGACGGGTGGGCTGTGCTCGTCGACGGCTCGCGTATTGTTGCGGCGGGCCCGTCGATCCCGACACCTGCTGGGGGGACGGAAGTCAGGCTTCCTGGGACCACGCTCTTGCCGGGTCTCATTGAGGGACACAGTCACCTTCTTCTGCACCCTTACAACGAGACGTCGTGGAACGATCAGGTGTTACTCGAATCGCATGCTGAACGCGTAGCCCGTGCCACCGTGCACGCGCGCGCCACCCTGATGGCCGGTGTTACGACGGTGCGTGATCTGGGTAGCGAAGGCGCAGGCTACGCGGATGTCGGGCTCAAGGCGGCGATCGACAAGGGCGTGATCCCTGGCCCGCGCATGCTCGTGTCGGGCCCGGCGCTTGTTGCGACGGGGAGTTACGGTCCGAAGGGCGCCCCAGAGTGGAGTCTTCCCAAGGGTGCCGAAGAGGCTGATGGCCACGATGGACTCATCCGAGCGACTCGCAATCAAATGGGGCGAGGTGTGGATTGGGTGAAGGTCTATGCCGACTACCGTTGGGGTCCGAACGGAGAGGCGAGTGCGACGTTCACCGAGGACGAGTTGCGGCTGGTGGTCGAGGTCGCCGCGAGTTCGGGCCGTCGGGTCGTCGCGCACGCAGCGACCCCCGAAGGCATGATGCGCGCCATTCGCGCCGGGGTGCGGACCATCGACCACGGAGACGGCGGCACGCCTGAGATCTTCGCGCTGATGGCCGAGAAGCACGTCGGCTTCTGTCCGACGCTCGCGGCGGGAGATGCCATCACTCAGTACGGTGGATGGCGTCGAGGGGTGGACCCCGAGCCTGCCCGCATCACCCGCAAACGAGAAACCTTCGCCATGGCGCTGAGTTCCGGGGTGCCCATGTGCTTCGGCGGCGACGTGGGGGTCTACCCACACGGAGAGAACTACCGCGAACTCGAGTTGATGGTCGACTACGGCATGACCGCGTCCGCAGTGGTCCAGGTAGCGACCTCTGGGAATGCCGACATTTTCGAACTGTCTGACCGCGGCCGCATCGGGGAGGGGCTACTGGCCGACCTCGTGGCCGTAGAGGGTGACCCGACCGCGGATATTACAGCCCTGCGTCGTGTCATGTTCGTCATGAAGGGCGGGGACGTGGTGCGAGCGCCGACAAAGGTGGAGCGCTAATTGGTGCAACCGGACATGAATACGGTGGCATTCGGGCGGCGGGCCGCTTGTGCCTCACGTTACGTGAGGTCTTAGCTTCACTGGGTCCGGGGGATCTAATGTCGCTTGAGGTTTTGGATCTAGGAGCTGAGCCCCGCGGCGTGGTGAGAAACGAGCTGAACTGAGGGCAGGGTGGAAACAACGTTGAAGGTCGGAGGCCTAGCCAAACGCACCGGGCTCACAGTCCGCGCGCTGCATTATTATGACGAGATCGGACTTCTGTCTCCGTCCCGACGCACGGCGACGGGGCATCGCCTCTACGGCGAGCCTGAGTTGGAGCGACTTCAGCAGATCGCCTCTCTGAAGCAGCTAGGCCTCCCGCTCAACGAGATTCGGGACTGCCTCCTGCGGCCTCAGTACTCCCTGGAGCGCGTCCTGACCCTCCAGATCGAGCGCCTGCAGGAGCAGATCCAGCAGCACGAGCGCCTGCGATCCCTGATCGAGTCGTTGCGCGACCGCGTCCGGAGTGGAGAGGCTGCGACTGTCGATGAGTTGACCCAGTCGATCTCAGTGACCGTGAACTACTCCCGGTATTACTCGGATGACCAGCTTGAGTCGCTCGCAGAGAGGGCCGAAGAAATGGGCCCGGGGCCCATCGCGCAGGCTCAGGTCGATTGGGTCGAGCTATTCGGCAGGTTCGAGGACGCCATGAAGCGTGGCCTAGACCCGAGTGACCCGCACGTCGCCACGCTCGCGAAGCGGGGATCTGCCCTGATCGAGCAGTTTACCGGAGGCGATCCGGTGATGGCCGCCTCACTCACGAAGATGTATAAGACAGAGGGGCCCGATCGGGTCGTCGAAGGCCACGGTATGCATATGGCCCCGGGGCTGTGGGCGTATATGAGCGCGGCCCGGACGGCGATCGGTGGAGGGCTAGGCTAGGCTCGCCCGTCATGCCCGGCCCCCGAGCCGCCGTCGGGCCAACAAAAAGGGGCAGTGAGCCGAAGCCCACCACCCCCATTGTGGAGATCTGCGAGAAGCCGCTTCAGCCGCCCGAGCCGCCCCTCTTCTTCCGCAGAGGGTTACGCCCCTCGCGGGTGGTCAGGTCGATTTCCATCGTCTCGCCGTTCACCGTGATCGAGGCGGTTTCGTCGCCGTCGAAGGTGATCATCATCGCCACCGTTCGCGTCTCCGACCCATCAGTACCAGTTCGGGTGGCGGTCATGTTTCGCGTGATCGTTCCAGATGTCGGGTACTTCGGGTCGGATCCCGGAATGGGCGTCACGACGTCCGCGTAAGTGAATGATCCACTCATCGCGTAAGCGCGATCGCCCTCTTCAGTATGGCGACTCCGGCTGACGTCCTCCGAGCCACTTCCGTTGAACGTTCTGTGTGTCTCGGTCCCGGCCAGTCCCGTCACGGTCATGTCCCGCCCGCGCGCGAGGGTCGCGGACCAATTGTCACGCGAGACATCACCGCCGACTTCGCTCACGAAGTGAATCATGGCAGTGGTCTCGGCGTCGTATGCGTCCTGAACGCTTCCGGACGCGTCAAAGAAGGTCGCCTCGCGGGTGCCCGAAAGTGAACCACCAATCCCTTTGTGGCCGCCCGGCATACCTCTCGGCACGCCGGATCCGCCCATTCCCGGAATGCCCCGAAGCTCCGAGAGCCCCCGAGCGAATCCCATCGGTTGGGCCCACGAGTTCACATCTTCGATTGTGGCGTCAGCAGCCACGATAGCCATGTCGTAGAGGATCTCGTCGCTGAACGAGTCTAGGCCGGTGGTATCGGCGCACGCCCCCAACGCCAATGCCAGGGCCAGGGCAAGGCCAGAGCGGGTGAACTTTGTTGTTGCTGGTGTCATTTCGCCATCCTCATGGTTCCACGTGAGCGCACCTCCCCAATACAGACACTTGACGCCTGTGGTTGTGGAGACGTTAAATCGACGCTTGGACGCACACGTGGGTTCCTCCAGGTGTTGGAAGGTGTGGCCTAGAACTGCAGTTGACCGGTCTCGGCAAGCTCCGGCCGGATGTCTGTCTGGATCTACCCGTCGCGCGACCGAAAGGCCTTCCCGATTTCCTCGGCCGAGCGCAGCGAAAGCGCTGAAAATGTCAGCGTCCCGTTGTTGCAGCCAGCGGAAACCAGCGTCGGCGCGCCCACCACGAACAGGTTCTCGTGATCGTGTGCCCGTCCCCATGAGTCGACCACGCTGTCGCCGGGATCATCGCCCATGCGGCAACCCCCACCTGGGTGGTCCTGAGTCGAATCGACGGACGTGCGGAGCACGCTGCCTCCCCCGGCCCGAGCCACCCGCTCGAAATTCGCACGCAGGCGATCTTCCGTGTGCCCGCGGAGGTCTCGCGACACCGGGGCATCCTGGAACTCCAGCGTCGGCATGGGATCGCCGAAGCGGTTGGTGCGATTGCGGTCCAGCACGATCCGGCTGCTTCGGTCCGGGATCACGTCGTAGTACGAACGCAGGCGCGCGGTCCCCGTAGCGGTCCGTGAGCGCCAGTCGGCCATGACTTCGTCGCCCATCATCATGCGGCCCTCGTCGTCTCGCATGCGAGGCCCGCGAGCGCTGGCCGACTCCCAAACGCGGAAATCGTGCCGGACATAACGCCCTTCGGAGAGCGAGGGTCCGCCCTCGAGCTGTGGCCGCTGAAAGAACTTCGAGATGAGACTGTGCCCGTAGTACATGCCCGGCAGCAGTCGCTGAGGCAGTTCTACTGTCGCGCTCACCGCGCGGTGGCCTGCCATATACCTACCCAGCGTCCCCGACGAATTCGCCAGACCGTCTGGAAAGCGATCGTTTGCCGACAGCATGAGGAGGTGCGGGCTCCACGTGTAGCCCCCGGCGAGGACGTAGGTCTTGGCTCGGTAGATGACGTCCGTGTCGGGGTCGTCGTAACTGCGGCCAATCGCCGCGAGGATCCGGTTGGTCCCTGGCTCGAGCTCGAGCCTCCGGATCAGCGTGCCTGTTTCGAGACGAATACGGTTTGCTGCGAGTAATTGGGCGAAGGTGAAGTCCGGCGAATACTTCGCGCCCGTTGGGCAAATGTTACAGGTGTCGCAGCGTAAGCAGAGGTTGCGACCACGGTATGGCTCAGTGTTCTTCGCGACCGGGTTGGCCCATATGGGGATGCCAGCGTTCTCGATCCAAGCCTTCAACCGGTCGAGGGTCCACGTGAGCGGCACCTCGCGCATGGGGTAGGGAGCCCCCCGCGGATCCAAATGCTCCGGGCCTTGCACGCCCGAGACGCCAATGCGCTCCTCAGCTTCCTGGTAGTACGGGTCGAGCGTGTCGAAGTCGATGGGCCAGTCTGTGTGCACCCCGAAGGTCGACCGCAGCCGGAAGTCCTCCGGCGTATAACGCGGCACCGTGCCGCCCCAGTGGAGCGCTTGCCCGCCCACGGTCATCGACCGCGACATGATACCTTCGGGCTTTTGGTCGTGGATGTGGTCGTCGTGCCAGGGGTTCTCGCCGTAGTCGATGTAGCGCTGCCGGGCCTGGGCGCGTCCTTGAAGTGGCGTGGAGTGTCCGCCAGCCTCCAAGACCAGCACGTCGACGTCGTGTTCGTCGGTCAGCTTCTCCGCGACCATGGCGGCGGTGATGCCCCCTCCAATAATCAAAACGTCCGTCTCAACCTGGCGCATCAGAGCTCCCTGGGTTCGGCGGGCGCACTGTCGATCCCGCGGCACGTTTGTTCGCCGATTCGCCTCTCATAGCACCGGTCCTTCGCGTCCGCAGAACCGAACCAGTGGGCCATGAGCGCGACGGCCACGTGTTGTGCGCCGAGCGGGTTCGGCATCCCGTTGCCACCGTCTAGCCCTTGGCGTTCCAATAGCGCCCGGCGTGCGTTCGGAGTTAGGGCTGCGAATGCCGAGCCCGTCCGTTTCTGAGTCTCCAACTCGAGCGCTTCGAGTTGCGCCGTCCAGGCGGGAACCGGGTCGGGCGGGCCGTAAAGGATCTCGGAGGTGCCGTAGCCATGGTTCATTTCGGCCACCGGCTCATACGCGTTCGCCCAGGCTTCGAAGTCCGCCACTGCCTCTTCGCGCATGGGAGCGCCGAGTTCAGAGGGCAGCACGACCTCGGCGACGGCGCGCAGCAGGGCGGGGTCGAGGCGGCGCACGGCCGCATCTGCGGCCAAGGTTTGTGGGAGCGTCGTGCCAACCGCGGCGACGCTCAGGGCAGCGCCGGAGCGCTTCAGGAAAGTGCGGCGATCGTGGGTCATCACCGCAATGTGGGGTCCGTGTTCGGCCGCGGCCAGTTCTTGGGCTCGTTTCGGTCCAGCATGAGCGCTGCCAGACTACACGTGTTCGAATTCGGAATCCTGGACGCCACTGCTCTCGTCAGGGTGGCCGAAGTGAGGGTGGCGGTTGTTCTGGTCGCGGGTGTGACCTTCCTGAGGGAGTTGCTAGAGGCATGAGAGGGAAAGGCATGTTGCATCAAGGCCGATCTTGGCTGGTGGCCAGACTTCTTCCGTTTGCATCCGTGGCCCTCGTGGCTGCGTGCAACCCGGGCGCAAAGGTCGCGAGGGAGTTGGGCATCCTCTGCGCCGACGGACAGGCCGAGGCGTGCGATTCGCTCGGCTACCAGACACTTCGCGGCCAATATGTCCTTCGGGACTGGTCTCGCGCATCGGAGCTATTCGAGGCCGCGTGCGACGCCGAGGTCGCTCGAGGCTGCGTGCGACTCGGCAACATGCTGGTGCACGAGGACGCAGGACCCAACGGGATCACCCCGGACTCCACGATGGCGGCCACGCTCCTCGCGAAGGGATGCGATACCGGAGCGATGACTGGCTGCGCTGATCTCGCCGACATGTATGCCGCGTCGAAGTCGATGTGGCCGAAGCCGCAGATCTGTTCCAGCAGGCCTGTGATGGGGGTGGGGTGCTCGGCTGCACTCACCTGGGTCATGCCTACGAGTTAGGCGCGGGCCTCGAGCAGGACGTGGATCGTGCGGTCGCTCTGTACGAGGGCGCGTGTGAGAGCGAAATGGTTGGGTGTTTCCGTCTCGCCGACCTTCACGCGCGAGGGGTAGGGGTCACGCAGGACTACGATCGCGCCGTCGAGTTGTTGGATAAGGCGTGTGACGAGACGACGGACGGCGATGATGGTTCCCCGCCCCATGCCGAGAGCTGTTTTCGGCTCGGAGACATGTACGCAACGGGGACCGGCGTCTCGAGAAACACGGGCCGAGCCTCTTCCTTTTTTCGACGCGCGTGTCGCATCGGATACCAAGAGGCATGCCGACGATGAATCAGTGCGATTACCCCAACTCGGAGCTTGGTCGCTAGTGGAAGCCCTCGTAGAGGCCAAAAACCTGGCGAAGCATTACAAGGATGTCATTGCGCTCAACGGTGTCAGCTTCGGGATCTTCGACGGCATCACGGGTGTGCTTGGTGAGAACGGGGCTGGTAAGAGCACGGCCATCAAGATCTTCTTGGGGCTGCTGGAGCCGACTTCCGGGTCTGCGATCGTCCTTGGTGAGGACGCGTCCAAGAGCATCTCGGTCCGGTCAAAGCTGGGGTACATGCCTGAGCACGATTGCCTTCCGAGTGCGGTCAGCGCTGCCGAGTTCCTTACGCATATGGCGGAGGTCAGCGGACTGCCACCAGCCCGGGCGCGGACACGCGCGGCGGACACGCTGCGACATGCCGGTCTGTTCGAGGAGCGCTATCGCGCGATCGGCGGGTACTCGACCGGGATGAAGCAACGGGTCAAGCTGGCCCAGGCCCTGGTTCACGATCCCAAAATGGTCTTCCTCGACGAACCGACTGCGGGACTCGATCCCGCAGGGCGGGAAGAGATGCTCGACCTCGTACGCAAGACACATCGTGAATTCGGCATCAGCATCCTCTTCTCGTCGCACCTCATGGCGGACGTCGAGCGGACGTGCGACCGGATCATCGTCCTTCAGGGAGGCGAGTTGGTCCAGTCCGGCGAGGTCAGCGACTTCACCGGCGAAACTGAATCTGTCTTCATTGAAGTGGACGCAAACCAGGAACAGCTCGTGGCGGAACTTCAACGGCGCGGGGTCGTGGTGACCTCCGACGGCAGGGGCCTGAACATCCAAGGCGATGACAAGTCCGTATACGACCACGTGAGAGATTCGTTGGTGGCGTCGGGCGCTCCACTACGGCGCATGGCACCAAACCGGCGTGCGCTCGCCGAGCTGTTCACGTCGTCCGACGAGGGCAACGGACCTGGAGCAGCCCAGTGAGCGGGTCGACGTCTGAGACGCGTGCCGTCAGCGGGCATGCAGAGGGCAGGGTCTTCGACATCGGCTACGAGCGTTACGATGGCCCCCGCGAGGGCCGCCATCGTGCGCGTATGGCTGTATTCAAAGACGGCGTGCGGATCGCGCTGGGTCTGGGGCGCGGGCCCCGCGCCAAAGTGCTGCCTTGGGGCTTTATCGCCCTTCTGGTGGGAATAGGCTTCATCATGGCGCTTGTGGTTGGCGCGGTGCTGCGGCTGGGTGGGCCTGACGCGGCGGCTGGACTGCCAAACCACTCGGACTTCTACGGTATCTCCTCGATCTTCTTTTTCGTTTTTGCTGCAGTGGTTGCGCCCGAACTCCTCTGCCCAGACCGCCGGGACGGCGTAATCAATCTGTATCTGGTGCGGCCGCTTAACGGGTCGGACTACATCGTGGCGCGCTGGCTGGCATTCCTCTCCGTGTCCCTATGCGTCGCCTGGCTGCCGCAGTTCGTTCTGATGATCGGACTGGTGATGGGAAACCCTGACCCTGCGGGCTATCTCCAGACTCATTGGCTCGACATTCCGAGGATTCTGACGGCCGGAGCGGCCATCGCTGCGTACACCACGACGCTTGCCATGCTCGTCGCCGGCTTTACGAATCGTCGCGCTTATGCCGCCGTCTTTTTGGTGGGCCTTTTCGTGATCACCACGCCGTTCACAACGGCGCTGGCGTCGGAGATCGGGGGGGCGGCCGGACAATGGATCTCGATGTTCAACCTCACCAACATTCCGGTGCACGTGAACGACCTGATTTTCGGTGAAGTGAGTGGGGTCACCAGCGGGGCTCCCGCGCGGGAGTTCCCTGCATGGGTTCTGGTTGGCTGGTACTTCGCCTGGGTCGTTGTGCCCGGACTGGTCCTGTGGACGCGCTACCGGAGGCTGACGCCATGAGCGGCCGTCCAGAACCCGTCATTCGGGTCGACCACGTGTCCCGCTGGTTTGGCAGCGTCGTCGCCGTCAGCGATGTCACGTTCGATATCTTGCCCGGCATCACCGGATTGTTGGGCCCGAACGGGGCTGGAAAGACGACACTGCTCCGTATGATGACGGGGCTGGCCGGCGTCTCTGACGGATCCGTGACGATGTTCGGGGAGCCGGTGAGAGACAATCCGTCCCTCTATGGCCGCATGGGTGTGATGTCAGAGCACGAGACGGTCTACAGCTTCATGAAGGGAAGGGAATTCGTGCGCATGATGGGGCGGCTACGTGGTGTCGTTGACCTGGATGCCGCGACAGAAAAGGCCATCGATCTGGTGGACCTCCCGCACGCGGCTCACCTCCCGATGGGCACTTATTCGAGAGGAATGCGTCAGCGCATGCGCCTTGCGGCTACTCTGGTGCACGACCCTGAAGTCCTCATTCTCGACGAGCCGCTCAACGGCGCGGACCCGCGGCAACGCGTTCACTTCCAGAGTCTGTTGCAGAAGCTCGCGGAAGGTGGCCGCACGATCGTGATCTCGTCGCACATTCTGGAAGAGGTCGAACAAGTCGCTGAGACTGTCCTGCTCATCGTCAACGGCAAACTCGCCGCGTCGGGAGGCTTTCGTTCAATCCGGGCCGCGCTCGACAAAAGGCCTTATCACGTGCGCATTATCTCGGATGATCCGAGGGCCTTGGCGTCAGCGGTCGTCCGGCTCCCGTCCGTGGATGCGGTCAACGTTGATCCCGATGGTGCAATTATCGTGTTGAGCAATAACGTGCGAGATCTCCAGGTGGAGCTGCCCAAATTGGCCCAAGCGTCGTCGATCAGCCTGCGAAGGGTCGAGCCCTTGGATGACTCGCTCGAGAGTGTGTTCGGCTATCTGGTGGAGGGCTGACCATGAGTCCCGTCTTCTTGCTGACCTTGAGACAGCTGTCGGGAAAGTGGCGTGTCGTGATCATGACGACGCTCGCTGCCCTGCCGGTGTTTTTTACCGCGATGAGCGTGCGAGCAATCGATGCGCCGTCCGTGAGCGAATTCGAGATCATCGTTCTGAGCACGATGCTTGCCGGTTCGATCGCGCCCCTGATCATCGTCGCGATCGCGAGCGTGGCTTTTGCAAACGAGATTGAGGAGCGCACACTGGCGAATCTCACGCTCTCTCCGATTCCGCGTTGGCAGATCGTTCTGCCGAAGCTTGCGGCGTCCGTGGTCGTGGCTGGTCCGTTCATCGTAGGCAGCGCCGTATTGACGAGCTTCCTGGCCTTCAATCACGACGCTTTGGCGATCTTCGCGGTGGCCACGGGGATCCTAGTCGGCCTCCTCATGTACGCGTCGGTGTTTGTTTGGCTTGGCCTAGTGACCAAACAAGCCATCGGCGTGGGGCTTCTCTACATCGTGCTCTGGGAAGGCTTCTTTTCGGGCTTCGTGTCCGGGATCCGCTTCTTCAGCATCCGCCACTATTCGATCGCATTGATGCACGGCCTGGACCCGCGGCGCTTCGCCGAAAGCCAGCCTGTCGGCCTCCCGACGACGATCGCCGTGTCGGTGGCAGTTGTGGTCCTGTTCTTGGTGCTGTCGACACGTAGGCTGCGGAACATGGATGTGCCTTAGCGGGCGGTTGAAGAAGTGCGGCGGCCTTCCCGGGTCGCGTACGGGCCGCCACGTCGTAGATTTCGGGGTCGTCGTGCCGTCCCGCTATCAAAGCTGAAACCTATGATCGTAGTCACCGGAGGAGCCGGCTTCATCGGCTCCAACCTCCTCGCCGGTTTGGAAGAACGTGGCCACGGCCCTTTTTGCGTGATCGACGAGCTAGGCAAAGGGGAGAAGTGGAAGAACCTTCGGCGCCGTGAGCTTGAAGAGTTGGTTCCACCGGAAGACATCTTCGAGCTCCTCGACCGTGCTGGGGACGAGATCTCGTACGTCTTTCACATGGGCGCGATCTCGGCCACCACAGAGAAGGACGTGGACCTGATCGTTCAGACCAACGTCCGCCTCCCACAGGCGCTGTGGGACTGGTGCACACAGAACCGCGTGCCGTTCCTGTATGCGTCATCGGCGGCCACCTACGGCGACGGCGCGCAGGGCTTCGGCGACGATGGCTCCCCTGAGGCCCTGTCGAAGCTTCTTCCTCTGAACGCCTACGGGTGGAGCAAGCATACGTTCGACAGATGGGTGGCTCGACGGATCGCTGCAGGAGAGGCGCGCCCGCCGCAGTGGGTGGGGCTTAAGTTTTTCAACGTGTACGGACCCAACGAGCATCACAAAGGCGAGATGCAGTCAGTGGTGACGAAGGCCTATCAAGGCGCCGCGGTCGGAGAGCCGGCCACCCTCTTTCGATCCCATAACCCCGACTACCCCGATGGGGGCCAGAAGCGGGACTTCGTCTACGTGAAGGACTGCGTCGACGTCATGATTTGGATCATGGAGCATCCTGAAGTCGAAGGGCTATTCAATCTAGGAACGGGTAAGGCCCAGACGTGGCTGGAGCTCATGGGCGCGTTGTATGCGGCCGTCGGCCAGGACCTGAAGGTCGAATGGAAGGACACGCCCGAGGACATTTGCGACAAGTATCAGTACTTCACCCAGGCGAATATGGAGCGCCTGCGCGCGGCGGGATACGACAAGCCGTTCCGGTCCGTGGAGGAAGGGGTGGCTGACTATGTGGCGCAGCACCTGGCCTCCGACGACCCCTTCAGGTAGACGACGCCGAGGGAAGCGCCGTCGCGACCGCGCGCGCCACACTCATGCCGTCCATTGCTGCGCTCATGATGCCGCCAGCGTATCCCGCGCCTTCGCCGCAGGGGTAGAGTCCACCGAGGTCTGGACTCGTGAGGCTCTCCGAGTCCCTGGGTACCCGCACCGGTGAACTTGTCCGGGACTCAACGCCAACCAACACGGCCTCTTCACTCACGTATCCGCGCATTCGTTTCTCGAAGACGTTGAGCGCGCGGCGCATCCGCTCCGCGATGCCGAGGCCGACGACGTCCAAAACGTCTCCCACATTCCCGGCGGCCAGTCCGGGCTGGTAGCTGGTCCCAGGCACTGTGGTCGAGCCCCGACCGGCCACGAAGTCGGTGGCTCGAGTGGCGGGTGCGCGCAGATCGCCTCCGCCTGCCTGCCAGGCCGCCTCTTCTATGCGGTGCTGCAGATCCACGCCCGCCAAGGGTCCGCTGAATCCGGCCTTGAGGGCGTCTGCGACCTCAACCCCTACAACCAGACCGGAGTTCGCGTAGGGGGAGTCGCGCCGCGACAGGCTCATGCCGTTCAAGACGAGTTCGCCGGAGTTCGTAGATGCTGGAACGATGAAGCCGCCGGGGCACATGCAGAAGCTGAAAACGCCGCGCCCGGACTCGGTGAAGGCAAGTTTGTACGGAGCGTTCGGGAGCTTGGTATGCGCCGCATGGCGGCCGTACTGAATGCGATTGATAAACGGCTGAGGGTGCTCGATGCGTACGCCTAAGGCGAACGCCTTCGGCTCGAGGGCCACCCCGGCGTCGAGCAGCATGCGGAAGACGTCCCGCGCCGAGTGCCCGGTAGCCAGCACCACCGCGTCGGCGGCGACTTCGTCTCCGGACTCGAGCCGCACCCCGCACACGCGACGTCCCGAGCCCTGCTCCCTCGTCAGCAAAGCCACCACCCGTGCCCCGAATCGGAACGTCACCCCGCGCGCCTCCAAGTGCTCTCGCATGGAAGTGACGACCTTGGGCAGCTTGTTGCTGCCGATGTGAGGTCGTGCGTCAGTGAGGATCGACTCCGGAGCCCCGTGTAGCGCCAATACCTCGAGCACATCGCGGCAGTCGCCGCGCTTGTGGGACCGAGTGTAGAGCTTGCCGTCGCTATAGGTGCCGGCTCCGCCCTCGCCGAAGCAATAGTTGCTGTCGCCGTCCACGACTCCGAACTGGTTTAGTCCCCTCAGGTCCCTGCGGCGGGGCTGCACCGTCTTGCCCCTGTCCAAAACCGTACAGCCGATGCCGCGGCGCGCGAGTTCGTACGCGCAGAACAACCCCGCTGGTCCGTCCCCGACCACGATGACTCTATCCAAGCGATCCACATCCACGGGATGTGGCGCTCCGAGTTCACGAGGCTCCGGAGCCACCTCCAATAGGAGCCGAAAGACCACTCTGCCGTGCCGGGCGTCAATAGACTTTTTGCGCAGGGTGAGCTCGGGGAGGTCCCCCGGCTCGTAGCCGATCTGGCGTGCGGCCTTTCGGCGCACGGCCTCGTCGTCGTCGGCCTCGTCGAGCGTCAGCTCGATCTCGATTTCGGGCGGCAACATTGTCATAACCAAAACGCGGAAGGACTTGGGACCCCTGCGGGTCACGGCGTCGCCCGGACCCATGCCGGTGCGCGTTCAGAAGTTACCGCTACCGCGCGCCGCCGTGGCAGTGGAGACGGTTGGGTTCACCGCGGGTCACCCGTCCGTTAGGGCTACGCCCAACTCCGCATGAGTCTCGGCGCCCACCCGCGCGACGACACGGGGGATGGCACGCACGTCTTCTTCGTCCGTTCGGAAGTTTACGATGCAGCCTCGGAGCAGATAACGCCCGCCCACTACGGCATTGGACAGGAAGATCTCTCCTCCCCTCTCCAGGCGAGCCTGGATTTCCTTATTTAGGTCGTTGAGGTACAGCTCAGTCTCCGGATCGCCCAGCCTTTCGCGGAGTTGCGCTGGGACGTAACGGAAGGTGGTGATGCTCAGACCTTGGCCGAACGCCTCAAGGTCAGGATGGAGTTCGGCCTCGCGGTACAGCAATCGTGACAGCCGGCAGTCGTCGGCGAGCATGCGTTCGTACCCTTCCCGTCCAGCTTGCTGAAGGCCGAGCCATACCTTCAGTGCCCGGAAGCCCCGGGAATTTTGGGGGCTAAAGTCCACGTAATTGTTGGCTTCGACGCCGAAGTGATAGTAGGGAGGGTGGTAACTGAATGCAGCGCGTAGATGTTCGGGGTCACGCACCAGAGCACACCCGGCTTCCATTGGCGCGTAGAGCCACTTGTGGGGATCCACTGCCACCGAGTCGGCGAGCGCGAGGTAGCAGAGCTCTTCGGGCGCATCGGGCAGCATAGCCGCGAAGCCCCCGTAAGCCCCGTCCACGTGGAGCCAGACGCCACGGTCGCGGCATATTTTGGAGATCGCCCGAAGGGGGTCGACGGCACCCGTACTCACCGAGCCGGCGCTGGCGACCACCATCATGGGTGTCTGTCCCGCAGCTTCGACTTCGTCCAGCGCCGCCCTCAGCGCTGCTGGTTTCATGCAGAGATCGGAGTCCGTCTCGACCCACTGGATGGCGTCGGTCCCAAGACCGCCTAAATCTGTGGCCTTCTGCAGCCAGGTGTGGGTTTCGGCTGACGCCAAGACCACGAGAGGCCTGCCGTCGGCGCTTCGGCCCGTCGCCCGCATGCTCTGTCCGCCAACCGCGACCCGAGCGGCCCAAAAGCAGGCCATGTTGGCCATATTCCCGCCGCTCACCATGAGGCCGCCGGCGTCGGTGGGATACCGCAGCAGCTCGGCGATCCAGCGCACCGTCTGCGCTTCGATCTCGGTGGCCACCGGAGACAGCGTCCAGGCGCCCACGTTGGGGTTTACCGCCGCCGCCAGCATATCCCCGAGCATCCCGATCGGCGCGGCTGATGAAGTGATGTATCCCATGAAGCGCGGGTGCCCGTTGTGCAGAGATCGGTCGAAGATCCACCCGCTGCTCTCAGCGAGGAGCTCCGCCGCATCCCGCCCCTCGCGGGGCATGGGGGCATCGGCCCGAATGAGCGTACGCACCTCTTCTGGTGAGTCCCCTGTCGTGACCGGCGACGCCGAAATGCCATCCAGGAAGTCGGCGATGCGGTCTACCAGGTCGTGCCCCAGGTCACGGAAGCTGGCGCCATCCATGTTCAGAGGGGCCAGGCGGTGTGCGTTGTTCATCGTAGTCGCTCAAAAGGATCGGTTTTAACAGCCAAGCTGCTGTTCACTAGGCTTCAACGCCCGGTAGAACGGCTGCGTCCCCCAGGGCGCTGTCGGCAGCTGTGGGGACGAGAGGACCCGCTCGGGCCAAGGCCGGCCCTGCGGACTTGGTGACGGGATACCTACTCGTTCAGGGCATACTGGTAGGCGTCCAGCTCGGCCTCAGCGTGCAAGATAGTACAGCTTGGGCACGGGGCGACCCCCTTGGTCTGGCGTGGGATCGCTATGAGACATTGTTGACCCAAACAAAGTTAGTGACTCGGGTGAACGGCGCGGGGAATGAGTGGACGTGACGATCTGGGAGAGTTCGAGGTAGTGGTCCTGCTCACCCTGCTCGGCTCGGAGACGACGCCTAGGGCGCGTCCATTCACAGGGGGATCCAAAACGCCACTGGTCGGATTGTGGCCGCCTTGGTCGGACTCGTCTCGATCGGCGCGTGGGTGCTTCCAGCGCTGAGAAGCGTCGCGGTTGCCCCCCCGGTGACTTTGATGGCGGAGTGACAGTGACCAGGATGGTGGACTCCGCGTCGGTGACTGCCCCATGAATGATCGGCTCTTCATGGACCGGTGCTAGGGGCTCGCGCGTCAGGCGGAGGCGGCTGGGGAGCGTGGGGTCGGTACGGTCATCGTCTCCATACGGGATACGGCTCAAGGAGTCCGTGCCGCGCTCCCTCTCATGCTACCGACCCCGAACACCGCGAGTCCCACACTAGCGACAAGCGGGATGGGCACGCAGGACCACCCCCCGAGTAGCCCGGCCCCGACCGCGCCGGCCGCACACCAAATCGCTAGACCGACTTCGATGGCCGCCCCTGAACTCCAGAGCCATTCAGCTCCTCCGGTACGTTTCGGTGTGCGCTGAAAGGCACCCCCAAGGCTCCGTAGGCCCTGAAGTCCGGCGGAGAACACTAGGGGCGCCAAGCCGAGTCCCAGAGAGGACGCCTCGAACTCGAGCCATCCCGCCTGCCTGCCCCTCCGCGCTCCGGATATCACCGCTTGGACGATCAGCCCGACCACGAAGCTGATCGCGGGAAGGTCGATCATGGTAAAGCGCCAGAACGATCCCAAGTGTGGGCGCGCCCAAGCTGCGGGCGCTGCGAAAAGAGCCAGAGCGAGAAGCAGGGTCGGGAATGAATATCCCGTCACTTGTAGCGTGATAAACGCGACGTCACGTTTTCTTTGGGACGAGCGCCACAAGGCCGGGAGGTGCTTGCGGGCGACCTGGAACGCGCCCGTCGACCACCGGCCCTGCTGGATCTTGAGAGCTCGGACATCGGGGGGCAGTAGAGCCGGGACGATCGTGTCGTGTGCGTAGACGAAGCGCCAACCCTTTTGCCAAGCACGTAGGCTGAGGTCGAGGTCTTCCGCCAGGGTGTCGGCGGCCCATCCACCCGCATCGTCAATAGCTGATCGACGCCACACCCCCCCGGTGCCATTGAAGTGAAAGAAGTGCCCTGAGCGACTGCGAGCGACCTGCTCAATGGCAAAGTGCCTGTCGATCCAAAAGGCCGCCGAGCGCTCGAGGCTTGTTGCGGGGGGGCGAATGTGCCCCCACCGCGCCTGGACCATCCCGACCTTTGGGTCCGCGAAATGCGGAAGGACCTCTCGAAGGAGTGTCGGGTTCGGCAGAAAATCTGCGTCGAGCAGGAGGAGGAATGGGTCGTCGGTCTCAAGCAGTCCTTCTGCGAGGGCCCCGGCTTTGTATCCGACCCTGTCGACTCGCTGCAGGTGGGAGACGCTGACGCCCTGCCGTTGATACTCTGCGACCCGGGCAGCCACAAGCGCAGAGGTCCGATCCGTTGAATCGTCTAGCACCTGGATGTGGAGCTTGTCCCGGGGGTAGTCCAGCGCAACTACAGCTGCCAGGAGCGCCTCGCACACCTCAGCCTCGTTGTACATCGGCAACTGAACAGTGACCCCCGGCCATTCCTCGGGTGCGGGCGGCGGCGGCGTGGTCTTGTTACGCGTATGCCACTCCAACCAAATGAGCAGGAGGTTGTAGTAGATGTAGACATACAGGATCGACCACAATCCGATGTTGATGACCGCGATCACCAGGGCCCAAAAATTGTCACTCACTCACGTTCCCCCTCGAGTCTACGCGGTCTTGACGGTTGAAGAGCGAGGAAGATAGCCGCCCTGCTGGGGCATTCAACCGCAATGAAAGGGCGGATCGCCTCCAGCTTAGAGGGGCAGCGCCGCGCGCTCCACGTCGTGCAGCAGCGCGACATCGACGCTGATGTCGCCGTGTTCGGCGGCCGCCTGATCGAACATGTTTACGAATCGGGCTCCAAACACGACCTCCTCCGCCCGATAAGAAGGCCGCGAGTGCACCACCTGAGAGAAGGTCTCGTCGAACCCTTGGAGAAGGATCAGGAACTCTGCTTCGCACTCCCTCAGTGCCTCGGAGGTGAGTCCCAGCAGCGGGCTCCCTTCCTCAGTTGGGTGCACGACAGTCCAAGCCAAAGGGAAGAACGCGACCTTGGAACGCTCCAGTTCGAGCTCAATGTACTCCCGGCCCTCCCCGTCCTTCTGCCGGCGCACTAAGATCACGCGGATGGCCAGATCAGAGATCTCCGTGGTTCGCTGATTGATCAGGCGCAACTTAAACGCGGAAATGTCTCGGTACGGGGCGACTACCGCGACGTCACTGTAGAGGACCCGTGCCACGGGCCGTACAAAGCGCGCGAACATCAGACCAGACACCAAACCGAAGCTCAGTAGGCCAGCCAGGGACTCGACGGTCACGAGTAGATTCGCGATGAGCCCGTTGGGTGCAAGTCCCCCGTAGTCCAGCGTCGCCGAAGTCTGCACGCTGAAGAAGAAGGCCTCGACGACCCGAGCGGCAAAGGTGATCGCGATTCCTCCAGATACGGCATCTGGCCCGAGCGAGGGATAAGCGAGCCCAAAAAAGGGCGTTGAGGGTCAAGTAGAAGGCCCCTACTAGTGCCAGAAAACGGGGCCAAGTCAGCTCAAGCAGGAGGTGACAGAGGGGAAACGATTCCCAGAACCCCAGCCCGGTACGCCGGACGTTTAAGGTGCCGTCGCGATTGAGGAGGCGCCGTTGCGTGTCCATGAAACGACGGACCCAAATCCGAGCTCTAATTCTCGGTCGCCGCGGTCCGGCAGGAGTCTGCGTTGCGCCTTCATTGGAGCCCCTCGCTCATTTCGATCCTCTCCACTGGAGTGGGTCCGCGGTACAGATAAACTTGCCGGAGCTTAGGCGCCAAGGAACGTCCCAACCCGCCGAAGCTACCCCGTCAGTTGATCTCCGACCGGTAACCTGCGTATCCGCTTCCCAACCGCGGCAAAGATCCCGTTGCTCAACGCTGCGGCAACCGGCGGTACGCCCGGCTCGCCCGCCCCTCCGAGAGGGTGCTCATTCTCAAAAATCGCGACCTCGACTTCGGGCGCTTCGTTGATGCGGCACACCTGGTAGCCGTCGAAGTTGTCCTGCTCGACCGCCCCATTTTTCACGGTGATCGCGCCGTGCAGCGCGATGGTCAGTCCGAACACGACGGCGCCTTCCATCTGAGATGTGACGCGTTCGGGACTGACCGCGAGACCGCAGTCGATCGCTGTCCACGCACGCGGGACGTGCACCTCGCCGTCCTCTGACACGCTGACCTCGAGCGCGGCGGCCGTGAAGCTCCCGAAGCTCGTGAACGCCGCCAGGCCGATACCGGTCCCGGGAGGAAGCGCTCGGCCGTACCCAGACATTTCGGTGACACGGCGCAGGACGGCGCCGAGGCGCTCTGCGACTAGAGGTCTCGGTTCGCGCCGGCTAGCGTCGGTGAGGTCGGCGCCAGTGAGGACAGATCCGAACAGGTCCTGCCATACCTCATCGGGTCGACGGCCTGTGACCTCAGCGATCTCGTCGATCATGGAACCCATTGCAAACGCGTGTTGAATGCTCGTGACGGACCGCAGCCAGCCGACTCGCACATGCGCTTTCGCCTCACCGGACCGGATCCTCATGTGCGGCACGACCAGGGGCTGCTCCATGACGGGCCCCACCTCGAACGATGTCGCCGCGTCGGTCTGCTGCCCCGTCGCGGTCTCCATCAGCGATGGATACGCGGCCCGGTGGTCCCACGCCTGCACTCGACCCGATGCATCGAGACCCACGTCGACGCGCTGTGCGGAGATCGCATGATAAAAGCCATGCTGGACATCGTCTTCCCGCGTCCAGATCATTTTTACTGGCCGCTGCGCGTGCGTCGCCAGGACGGCGGCTTCGACAGCAAAGTCGGGCTTCGACTTCCGACCGAAGGCCCCTCCCAGCAGCGTGGCCTCAACGTAGATATCCTCAGCGGCGACCCCGACGTATGGCGCCACGGTGTTCTGCACGGCCTGCGGGTCCTGACAACTCGTCCAGATATTCAGCTTGCCGTCGATCCACTCAGCTGTTGCTGCCGGCGGCTCCATGGGCGCGTGGTGCTGGAAAGGGACGAAGTAGTCGGCTGTGATGCGTCGGGCCGACCCCGCGAGCGCCGTATCCACGTCTCCGCGTGCGTAGGTCTCCTCCCCTCCCGCATCGATCGAACGCCACAGTGAAGCCTCGTACTCGGTCGTGTCGAACGACCCATTCGGCCCCCCGTCGAAGCTCGCTGCCAACGCTTTGCGACCTTGGATAGCCGCCCACGTGTTGGTGGCGATTACCGCGACACCGCCGAGGGGTTGGAAGCCCCACCCCGCCTTCATCTCTGGCAGTTCGACCACGTCCAAAACCCCAGAGACAGCGAGCGCGGCCTCCCGGTTGTACCCGGTGAGCTTGCCACCCACCGAGGGCGGTCGTGCGGCTACCGCGTAGACCATCCCCTCCCGGCGCACATCTTGTCCATAGATCGAACTCCCGGTTGCGAATTCCTCCATGTGGAGGTTCCGCACAGGCTTACCGATGTAGCGATGCTGTGCTCGCGTCTTGAGCGTCACGGACTCAGCCGCCGGTGCCGTCAGGAGTGCGGCCGCCGCCACGAAATCGCGATAGTCCTGAGATCTCCCGGTGACCTTGTTGAGGATCTTGTGATCGGTTGCCTCCACCTGATCGCGTGCGACGCCCCATTCGGCAGCGGCTGCGTCCTCAAGCATATGGCGAGCCGTCGCGCCCGCCATGCGGAAGGCATCGTAGAACATCCGGATGGAGGTCGAACCGTCGGTATTCTGGCTGCCGAACTTCAAGTCGCCGAATGCGGGTACGACGTGAATTCGATCCCAGTTGGCCTCGAGCTCGTCCGCGAGAATCTGCGTGAGTCCCGTGCGGGCGCCCTGACCCATCTCCACTCGATGGATATAGGCATGAACCATCCCATCTGTGTCGAGCGCAAGGTAGACCGACGGCTCAAGACGGTCGGCCAGGATACCATCGGCCAGCGCTCGGTTGGCGAGGGCGCGGATGCCTTTCGGCACGACGGCGGACGACACAACGAAACCGGTCGCGAGCCCCAGCGTCTTGAGCACGTCGCGCCGGGAGACGTTCACCACATTGAAGTCAGACATGGTCAGCCCTCCCGAGCGGCGCGGTGGATCGCTTTGCGGATGCGTTGGTAGGTGCCGCAGCGGCAGATGTTGCGCAGCATGGCCCGGTCGATGTCTTCATCGCTTGGGTCGGGGTTGTCGGCCAGCAATGCCGAAGCCGCCATGAGCTGACCGGATTGGCAGTAACCACACTGAGGCACATCCTCGGCGAGCCAAGCGTTCTGGAGTGTGGTGAGTCCCTCCGCGCCCAGCCCTTCGATCGTCGTGATCTCCCGATTCGCCGCACCGGAGATGGCCCGCGTGCACGAGCGGGCCGGAGCACCGTCTAGGTGGACCGTGCACGCCCCGCACTGATTGGCCCCACAGCCGAACTTAGTGCCGGTCATCCCGAGGACGTCTCTGAGAACCCAAAGCAACGGGGTGTCCGCAGCCACGTCGACGTCGTGGACACTACCGTTGATACGCAGCGAATACTTCGGCATGAAGCCTCCAAAGAGCGTGTCGCGTAGCGCGCTCGAAGGAACTCGGGCGCCACGGATGCGAAGGTAGAGGGTGGTTTGTTCGTCGCCAATGAGGCGCGGCCGGCCGGCAGAGGGTTGCAAGGATGAACGGATGTGCTGCGCCGTCCGTAGCTTACCAAAAGGGTCTTACCAATTCTTACCGCAGAGGTAGTTCCATGCGGCGCAAATTGTCGATGCTGATCACTGTCCTCGCGGTTGTTGTGATGGCGGCGCCTTTGGCGGCACAGCACTTCCCCGCGGATTCCGAGATCCAAGAGCTGATTCGGACGCGTGTCGATGAAGGTAGGGCGACCGGAATCGTGGTGGGCGTCCTAGAGGCGGACGGCACTCGACGAATTCTGGCTTATGGAGAGGCCGGGCTCGGCGCATTGCCGCTGGACGCCGAAAGTGTCTTCGAAATCGGGTCCATCTCGAAGGTCTTCACGTCGATCCTTCTCGCCGACATGGCCGCCGACGGCCTGCTGTCTATCGAAGACCCAGTCCAGGATCATGTGCCCGCCGGCGTGACGATTCCGAGCCGTCCCGGCCAGGCCATTCGCTTCCTGGACATCGCGACGCACCGTTAGGCACTACCCAGGCTCCCTAGCAATATGAGCCCGGCGGATCCGAACAATCCCTACGTGGATTACACCGTCGAGATGCTCTATGACTTTCTGAATTTCCACACCCTTCGGCGCGATGTCGGAGCCGAGTTCGAATATTCCAACCTGGCAGTCGGTCTGATGGGGCACCTCCTGGCCTTGAAGAGTGGGACGGACTATGAGGGCCTAGCAAAAGCACGGATTCTTGATCCGCTCGGCATGAAGAACTCCGGGATCACCCTGACTGCTGATATGCGACGGCATTTCGTGAAGGGGTATGACCTATCGGGCGCGGTCGTGCCGTACTGGGACCTCCCCTCGCTACCTCACGACCTCGAACGCTTTGTTGCGCTTCGCGCCATACCGGTAGACCGCGAAGTCGGCATCTAGCGTAGCCGCACGCTGCAGGCCGAGCCTCTCCATAACGGCGAAGCTCGTTCGGTCGACCAGCGAGAAGTTCTGGTCCGGGAAGTCACGGCCCATGGTCCAGGCGGCTTGCAGGTCGGCAGGGCCCACCGGCTCTAGGGTGGCCACGCCACTGCGCAGTCCATCCCAGAAAGCTTCGGCCGCGGGGCGGCCTAGGCGCCAGCGGAGCAGGGTCCAGGTCTCGACCAGAATGTGATCTGTCGTGAGGAGTGGCTCACCCGCCGAGAGGATTTCTTTCGCGCGTGGGTTGCTCACATCGGCTGTGTCCGCAGCAGCGTACCAAGCGGACGTGTCGACGAAGAGGCTCAACGCTCGGCGTCCGCGAACGCCGCGCCGAGCATGGCGTCCTTGCTGGCCGAGACATCCGAGCCGTGAGACGCCCCGAGGTCGAAAACGATCCCAGGATCCGCGCTAGGGGTGTGACCGCCAAGGTCCTCAGCGACGAGGCGCCGAACGTACTCGGCCAGCGAGACGCCGAGCTCGCTCGCGCGGCTTCGGGCCCCGCGCAGCATCCGGGGATCGAACGAAAGTTGAGTACGTCTCATCATGATGGATACATCATGATGTAATGACACTAGGATGACAACCCTCACTTCCTGGTCTTTAGTGACATTGAGGGCAATCGACCCGGTCATCAGGAAGGCTCATGCCAGGAGTTGGGCGCCGGAATGCCTGGAACGGACTGTTTGGCTGCGTCCTAGCCCTCAGGCAGCCCAAAAACCACCAGAGTCGCCGCATCCCGCCCGCCCCCCGTCGCGATCGCAACGTACTGCCGGCCCCCAGACGCAAACGTCATCGGGTTCGCGTATCCTCGCCCGGGCAGCTGCGCGCTCCACAGCTCATCGCCCGTCGCGGCGTCGAAGCCGTACAAGACATCGCCACCGCCGGTCAGGAAGATGAGCCCCGCAGCCGTCACCACCGGCCCAGCCGCGCCTGCAACACCTAGCCTGTCGGGTAGGTCGACGCCCCGCAGCAGCGGGTTGTCACGAAGCTGTGGCTGATCCCCCACAGGCACCTGCCACGAAATCTTCCCGGTCGTCATGTCGAGCGCGGTCAGCGTCCCCCAGGGCGGGTTCGTAATGGGAATTCCATCGATGCGCAGCGTCCGCGAGGACGCCCGGTCGATGCCGAACGCGCCGGCGGTGATCATCGGGTCGTTCGCCGCGATCTTGAGCAGGCTCGCTTCTTCCGTGGACTTCACGAAGAGCATGCTCGTAGTCGGGTCGATGGCGGATCCGCCCCAGTTGCCACCCCCAATGATCCCGGGCATGGCCAACGTGCCCCCCATGGTGGGCGGTGTGTAGAGACCGCCAAACGTGTAGCCCCGCGTGAGTTCCTCCGCACGGCGCCGCAGCTCGGGGGTCAGATCGATGAGGTCGTCGGGCGTGAACTGCTGTCTCGCGAACGGCTCGGGCAGGGTAGGGAAGGGCTGTGTCGCGGCGGTTACCTCGCCCGGCACGTCGCTGCCTGGCACCGCGCGCTCCTCGATGGGCCAGACGGGCACACCGGTCACCCGGTCGAACACGTAGATGAAGCCCGTTTTCCCGACTATGGCCACGGCGTCTACGGTGCGCCCCTCCACCTCTGCCGTGTAGAGGACCGGCGGGGATGGCAGGTCGTAGTCCCACAACCCGTGGTGAACGGTCTGGAAGTGCCACAACAATTCACCCGTGCGTGCATTCACTGCGAGCAACGACTCGGCGTACAAATTGTCCCCCAACCGATCACCGCCGTAGTAATCGTTACTGGGCGTGCCAACGCCGAGATACACGATGCCGCGTTCGTCGTCGAGCGCCATGGGTGCCCACACGTTGGTGTGACCGGTCACCGTCTCTGAGTCACCCTCCCAGGTCTCGTTGCCCGGCTCGCCTTCCTGTGGAATCAGATTGAGATTCCACACACGCTCGCCTGTACGGACGTCGAACGCCTGCAGGTGACCCGGAGGGTCGTTGGGGTAGACGATGGCATCCCCCACACCGTTGCCGACGATGACCAGGTCCTCGAACACGACGGGCGGCGACGTCTGGGTGTAGTGTAGCGGGTTGGTCGGCCACATGAGATCTGCGGTGAGATCGATCTCACCCCGATATCCGAACGACTCAATCTCCTCACCGGTGGCCGCATCGATCGCGATCAGCCGCCAGCGTGAGTTCAGGAGGATCCTCCGCCCCTCGGGTCCCGACCACATTGCGATCCCACGGTGGACGAAGCCCGTGCCGTTTGGGGGCTGCCCGAACATGGTCGTTCGCGGATCGTACTCCCAGATCACGGCTCCGGTGGAGCCGTTCAGCGCCACGACACGATTGTAGGGCGTCACCAGATACATGGTATCTGCGACCACGATGGGTGTGACCTCGAAACTTCCGGGCCGGACGGTCTGGCCCCGGATGGGTGCAGAGGGTCCTGCGATCACCTTTTCGTCGGTATCCCACGTCCAAGCGACGTCGAGCTGCGTCACGTTGTTGCGATCGATCAGGGTAAGCGGCGAGAACTTCGTGCCGCCCTGGTCTCGACCGTATGCGGGCCAGTCAGCATCGGCGATCGCCGCACTGCCGCCTGGACCTGCCCCGTCGGGTGACCCGCAGCCGACCACGGTGAGAAGCAATGCGGCGAGCGATACAGTTGTGATGTGTCTCATGACCTCGGTCTCCCTTGGAACATATCGATCGCCGCATGGGTGGCTTCGTCTAGCGCTTCGAGAATCCGGTTCCGCTCGCGGAGTAACTGCGCCATGGCGAAGCGGTACCGGTCGGAGTCGGGCTCGGACTGTGCCAAGACCGCGGCGGCTTCCAGGCCTGGCAGGGGACGGCCGTAGATTCCCGGGTCTGGGTGATGGTCGCTTCCGGGCACGAACATGATCCGGTGGATGGGTCGCAGGATGTTCAGGAGTGCTTCGTGCTCTTGAGCACGGGCCGCCCGTTCTCCTGTCCGAATCTCTCGGCCAGCCAACATGCCAGCGAGGTCACTCGCCCGGCCCAGCGCCTCCGACAAATCGAGGGCGCCACCCGACGCTTCCTCGCGCTGCGCGAGCGCGTCCATCAACGCGCTAAGCTCGTCCTCGATGCTGATCGGGAGTGTGGGCCCCGCGACAAACTCCGAGATCGCCGACACATACAGCTCCGTGTCCGCCTTCAAAATGTCGAAGTCGATCTTGTCATAGGTGTCGTCCGGAGTGTGCCACCACCAGTAGCCACCCATCGCATTCGGCCGAGAGTGATTGAACTGCAACAGGGGCAGCCCGACACCGTTGAAGGCCTGATCCGAGTTGCGCCCGGGCCGCCCCGGCCTGATCTCCTGCCCGCCTAGGCGCTGAACTGTCTCTACGGCGAGCGCAGACAATGCAGGCGACACCGATGCGCCGAACCGATCCGAGTCGATCTGCCCGACACCGTCGATGTTCATGTACACGAGCCCGCGTGTGCGTAGCTCGTCATAGAAGGTGTCAGAGAACCAGGTCGATCCCGCGTAGCGCCCGTTTGAGTGGCCGGGCCACCAAGCCACGACCAATCCGCGACGCATCTGATCGCGCCGCTTGTGGAACTGAATCGTCATCTCCACCATCGCGGCGTTCGACGCGCCCTCGTCCGTCCCCCCGTGGTACCAGCCATCGATGTGACCACCGAGCAACACGTAAGGCGTGGAGTCGTCGGCGTCGGTCGGCATCACACGGGCCACAGGGAGCCGTAACGGCTTCCACCCGGTATCGACCTCGGTGCTGACCCGCACGGTCACTGGGCCGCTCTCCATCATCGCACGCAGCCGATCCCCGTCGCTCTTCTTGATCTGGGCGACGGGCAGGGTGGGGAGTCGATGCTCACTCATCAGGGACGGTGTGCCCCACGTCGACGTGACGATCAGGTCGTTGAGCCGTTCCTCCGGGTTGATGAAGATCGCGGCGACGGCGCCCAACTCCTGAAGCGCGAGGGTGGGGATGTTACGCGGCTGCCCCGTGACGATCACGACCTTGCCGCGCACGTTGGAGAAGGTCGATGCGTCTCGCAGGAGGAGGAGCTCCCCCGTGCCGATCTCAAGCTCGGGCAGGTCGTTCAGTGTGCCCATGTCTAAGACCGGGCCCTCGACGCCGTCCGTCGCGCCAGAGAAGGCGAGCGTGATCGCATCGGGATTCCAATCGGATCCCGGCACGGTGACGGACGCCGACACGGGGTTACTCGTATACCCCATGAACTCGTGGACTTCTACAGGGACGCCGGCCGCGCGCAGGGCTTCGACCACGTAGTCGATGGCGGCGTTCTCTCCAGTGCTGCCCGACGGCCGCTCGTAGCTCGTGATGACTTTGGCGTGCGCGTCGAGTCGCTCGGGGGATATCGACGACCTCACGGCGGCACTGAGAGGCGACTCCTGCGCGTGCACGGGGCGCGCGACGAGAAGCGCCACCATAAGGAGCGGTAAGGTGACAGAGGTGACAATGCCGGCGAACGACCTCATGGACTTCCCAGTGGTTCTTTGGTTAGGACCCTGACGGCTTCGTCACGTCAGGCGCGTGCTCGAAGACGAGAAAAGTCTGTTCAGCCGGGAGTGTCCCCGCCGTCAGTGTGATCGTGTTACTGCCCAGCCGCTCGACGACACTCCGTCCTTCAAGCCACGGATCGATGTCGCCCAGGTCGCTTGGAGCATCGTCAGTCAGCTCCAGGTCCCCGAGCCGGTAATGCATCGGGATCACGACCCGGGGCTGAAGCGCGGCGATGATGTCCATAGTAGTCTCTGCTGACAGGATATGATACACGGCGTCGCCTGGCATCATGAGCACATCGACTCTGCCGAGGCCGGCGATCATCTCCGCGGTCAGCGGGCCGTTGTCGCCGAGGTGCGCGATGCGCAGCCCAGCTGTCTCAATCACCATCATCGTATTGAGTTGCCCGAACTCTTTTCCGTAGGGATCGGCGTGTTTGCCTCGCACGCCGGTCACCGTGAAGTCCCCGAAGATATGTGTCTCGGGCGCGTCCATCACCGGCACGTCATCGGACCACGGGAAGGGCATCTCGCGGTAACGCCCGGCATCGTGATCGTAGTGCGGGTGGGTGATCAAAATCGCGTCGGGCTCGATCCCTTGGGGCCAATCGTACCCCAGCCACACCCGATTCGCGTACGGGTCAATGAGCAACTCGGTGCCGTCCGGAGCGCGCATCAAGAACGAAGCGTGAGCGATGTAGTCGATTTCGATGCCGGGCTCGGGCGCCGTCGCTTTTTGGATCCCCGATGGTTCGGGTTGTACTTCGGGCTCGGTCTCAGTGCAGCCGGGGAGCCACGCAGCGCACAACATGGCTGCAAGCGCCCATCCGGTCCGGCCCCTCTGGGTGCCGTGCTGCCCGGTGCTGCGTCTCACTCCATCGCCTCGGCTTGTCCACTGGGCCTCGAAACGTGGCCGTGCCCTCCGAAGTGCCTGCGTTCCTGACTCTCCGTTGACGGATCGCGAAATCGAATGAGGCTCGCGAGGTGCCGCTCCGTGGGCTTGCCTAGCGACTCGGCGAGTTCCGCCGTGGCCTCATCCAGGATGTCGGCGAGCTTCAGCGAAGGCATCGTCGTTTTGCCGTCGCGCATCGAACTCAATCGAGCGAGATGCTCCAGTCCGTTCATGAAGCCGGGCACCGCGGCAACGGCTTCCGGATCATTGTTCAGGAGTCGGCGGCTACGCGTGCCGATGTTCATGAACAGGCCCTCAGTGAAGTCGGGGAGCGGGTCGTCGGCGCTTGCGGCGTTCAGGACTCCGCGCACTTCATCGGTGTCCATCTCCCGGGGGCCACCCTGCCAGACCCAAACCGCGTGCTCGAGGGCGTGCAGTGCTTCCCAGGCGAGCTGCCGACCTCGCGTATTGTGTCGCCGTTTTTCGAAGAACCACTCGACCACGGCTACCGTGATCACGATACCGACAATCTCCGTGCCGAGGTTGATGAGCAGATTTCCGCGAGGTGTCTCCGCACCGACGAAGAAGGCCAGCCAAATGATGCCGGCGGCGAGGCCCAGGAAGGCAGCGGTGACGACCCAACGAATCATGGAGGGAGATCCCTACCTGACGGTGACGAAGACGGGCTGGGTCCAAGCGACCCGGCCGCCTGAGTCTACCACCTTCGCGCGTACATAGCCTTCGTCCGCTCTGAGTTCGAAGACGGCCGGATTGTCCTGGGTTTCATGCAACACGCGCCCACTCGACCCGATGAACGACGTCCGGTACTTGAAGTCGCGATCCTGCCCGATGTGGATCTCGAGCCGGGTCGCCGTAACCGCAATGTCCTCGAGTGCCACTCCGGTGCTGGCGTAGAAGTGACCCGCTTCAAGTGCAGTCATGAGCGCTGACGGCTCGAGGGACCCTGCTCGGATGGCGACCCAGCCGCGGCCTGGGTTCGCACGGTCCTGGGAGAACTCACCCTGGAAGTGATGCGCATCGTCTACAGCGATCCCGTAAATGCGTTTGCCGCCGGTGAGCAGAATATCCCAGATCTCTTCGAGCCCCGGCGCCCCGCTGCCGCCTTCGTTGTGGACGGTCGGATGGCCGTTCCAGATCTCGAGCAGTTTGTCGTTCTCGAGTTGAGCCAACTCATTCACCCCGAAAGACCAACGGAAATTCGGGTGGTTGATGTGTGGCACACCCTCGACCTCTCGAATCGCGTCGACGTTGGCTTGGATCGTGGCGAGCAGCGTCTCAGCCTCTCGCGCTTCAACGAGCCCGGGCAGATTCAGTCCGTTCACGTGCACCGATGCATCCTCGAAGCTCGACGTGACCTCTTCCCCGGGGATGAGCAGGAAGGTCGAATCGACCAAGTGGCTCAGGGTCGCTGGGTCGGTGAAGACGTTGTGATCTGTCAGGACCAGGAAGTCGTAACCGTGGTCCTTGTACCAGCGCGCGACGTACTCCGGTGGCGAGTCGCCGTCGCTCTCCGTCGTATGCGCATGCGTGTTCCCCTTGTACCACGTGTCCGAGGCGTAGTCTGGGACCTCGAAGGTGAACGCTGGACCGGCCGTGGAATCTCCGGTGCTGGGTGCGTCAGAGCCCGTGCAGCCGACTGACAAGATGAGGAGGGCCGAAAGTGCAAGAGAGGGCTTCATCGTCGAACAGCTCCCGGTTCAAACGTCACGGTTTCCGTCA